>Ga0181397_1000014_pt1 | contig 54953 bp, 39 predicted proteins | sample 20SPOviralmetaG_FD_130126 | JGI IMG/M metagenome (GOLD analysis project Ga0181397, IMG submission 130126) | Marine viral communities from the oligotrophic San Pedro Time Series (SPOT) site, San Pedro Channel, CA, USA - 20 SPOT_SRF_2011-02-23 | ecosystem: Environmental > Aquatic > Marine > Strait...
GCAAAGGCTACTCTGAAGAATTTTGCATCAGCAGGTTCTACGGCAACACCAAAACCAGTTGCTTCTAAGCCACCTGGTTCCACATTCAATCCCAATGCCCCTAAAGTTATGGTTAACAACTCAGTAGAATATAATGATTTTGATTCAGTCCTAGAGAGCCTCATGGATAGTGGCTTCGGACTTGACGAAGCTCTTGCACTTATGGTCAATATGTCCGAAGAAAAGGACTGGATTCAAGGTGCTATCAAAAAGCCCGGTGCTCTTCATAGAGAAATGGGAATACCCGAAGGGGAAAAAATTCCAGAAGCTAAGCTAAAAGCCGCTGCTAAAAAAGGTGGTAAGTTAGGTGAACGTGCTCGCCTAGCAATGACTCTTAAAGGTTTTCATAAAGAAGCAAACTTTGAAGAGTGGGTAGATTTTCTACTTGCTGAAGGTGAAGATTTAAGTGACTTTAGTGTAAATGAACTTAATGATTTACTTACAGAGATGAGTAAATCTGAAAAAGAAGATAAGGAAGGTCATGCTATAGCTCTCTATAAAGATCAGTGGAAAGATCGTAAGATTGCCGATTACGATGAAACTCACGGTAGAAAAGGTAGAGCCAAAGAAATGAGAGCGGATGCTGGTGAAGACCGCAAACGCATGAAAAACATCTATGGTAAAGATTGGAAGCATAGTAAGTACTCTACTGGTGAAAATAAAGACAGTAAAGAGCCTATGGAAAAAGGCATGAAGAATGAAGAGTACGGTAAAAAAGGTAAAGAAGGTCATGCAATAGCTCTCTTTAAAGATCAAGAAACAGATCGTAGAGAAGCTGACTATGATAAAGAAAAAGGTAAAGACAAAAGGTCTAGCGAATTACGTGCTGATGCCGGTGAAGACCGTAAACGCATGAAAAAAATGTACGGTAAAGAATGGGATCATAATAAGTACTCTACTGGTGAGAAGGAAGATAGTAAAGAGCCTATGGAAAAAGGCATGAAGAGACAGAAAACCCACAAGGAAGAGATGGATTCTCTCTACCAGGCATACCTCTCTATGATGAGTGAGGAAGGCTGTGACGCCCGTAAGGATGAAGGTCAAGAGCGTAAGGGTACTGACGCTAGAACCGACTACAGCAAGCCTCCTGCTGCCGGTAATGACTTCGGTAAGAAGAAGCCTATGAGCGATGAGGATCGCAGTGCTGCTATGGCTAAGGTTGTAGCCAAGCTAAAGAAAAAAGGCGGTAAGTAGTACTAACTAATTAGAATCTTAGTTAGATAAATAGAGCCTCCCTATATGGGAGGTTTTTTTATGTGTTATAATAAACATATTCCTAAATAAAATATACGCAAGTATAACTTATGGATACGTATGGTTCACCCGAAGGTTATCTTTTTAACCTCCACACCTGTTCATCTGCTGAAGCAAAACGAATGTGGAAAGCATCTATAAAAGATCAGTGGGATAATAAATGTGCCTACTGTGGCTCAGATACAAACCTGACATTAGATCATATAGTCCCACGTTCAAGAGGAGGTAGTAATCATACAACAAATGTTTTGTGTGCATGTGAATCATGTAACGCAGACAAAGCATATACCGAATGGATCATCTGGTATATAGAACAGCCATTTTTTACTGAAGAACGCCGCGAGGCAATCGAAAAATGGATGTTCCCGACAGAGGAAGTAAATCCAAATCTATTTGTGCAAGAGCAACCAAAGAAAGTTTCTTATGGTCGCCGCAGAACTAGATCATACTGACTCTTATCCTTTACATATTTTTAAATGGACTCACATCCAAGCAAATTAGAAACAGAAATAGACGAATTACAAAAGGGCTTTATGGGCTCTATACTTGGAGCAATAATGTACATACTTCCCTTTATCATATTTCTTTAAAAAAGTCAAGTCAAATTAGGTGTATAAATAATCGTAAGGAGATTATATGAATGTGATTTCTTTACATTAGCCTGAATCTGACGTAGCAATGATTTCATCAGAAACCAAAATTATACTAAAGCGCTCTGGTGTACAGGGGCGTATCCCATCCTTAGCTGATCTAAAACTAGGGGAGCTGGGAGTCAATTATTATGATGGCAAACTATATTTTCGTCAAGAAAATGAAAGTGTGGGGGCTCGAATTATTGAGCCTGGTCAAGGTGACGATATTGGTAGGACTATTTTCGTAACCGTAAATGGTAACGACAATAACTCAGGTCTTAACGAGAGAGACTCCGTAAGAACTATTAAGAAAGCTGCCGAGTTAGCAGCATATGGTGACGGCATTAAAGTTTTTCCAGGACATTATATTGAAGACAACCCCATCGAATTCCGCGATCTAGTTGCGGTTGAGGGTATGGATCTTCGTAACGTTCTAGTTACTCCAGCAAATCCAGAGAAAGATTTATATTTAGTTGGTGACGGTTTCCACGCAACTAACCATTCATTCGTCTCCAATGTAGATTCACGTAATGGTGCTGCCATTATCTCATTCCGTCCTCTAGAAGGCACAGCATCTGATCGCTACTTTGATGCTGCTCGTCTAATCAGAGATAACCTAGACTTCATTGCAAGTGAGACTGTAGGATTCTTAACCAGTGGTTATTCAGGCTTCGCTGGTGGTCAGAGATCCCAAGATGCTGCGCGTGCTCTTGAGTTAAATACACAGTTCATTACTGAGGAAGCTTTTCAATACATCAATAGTCCTGATTATAAAGGACCTTCATATGTAAATCCAGATATCAATCAGTGTCGTAGGGATCTTAAAGATATTCTAAACGGTTGGAGATATGATTTAATCTCCGATGGTAACTCTGAGTCAACTGGTGTAGGTTTAACTTATTATGCTCCTGTCAAGTTTATCAACTCAACTAATATCACTGATTTAGTTTATGATAATACTACTGGATTACTAATACTTGAAACGGAATTAAGCACACAGGTACTTCCTGGGCAGGAGATTAAGCTACGTGATATTCAGCTTGATTGTCCTCCATATAACAATACATTCTTTATCGCAGGATTTGATTACAACAATGTTAGTGGTGTTGGTACAGTAACTCTACCATTTATTCACGATATTCAGGCTGGTGATACAATCAAGCTAGATGATCTCAAGTTTGACTGCCCACCATATGGCGCTCAATCATATCCAGTATCTAACTTTGTTTATGATGAAACAACAGGTTCAAGTACAGTAACTCTATCTTCCGAGCATAACTTGAAGATTGGTGAAACGATTGAACTAAGAGATCTTCAGTTTGATTGTCCTGCTTATGGTGGAACGTTCACTGATGTTGTAAATCTTGAATATAATAATGTAAGTGGTGAAGCCACACTAACGTATGCTGATGCTGCTAATCTAGACGTTGGTGATATAGTATTGCTCTATGATCTCAAACTATCTTGCCCCTCATATGGCAACGCAATCTCAATTACTGGATTCAATTACGACAACTTCACTGGTATAACCGAGACCACATTTGCGACCCCACATAATCTACGTACTGGTGATCTAGTTAAGTTTGAGAATCTTAAGTTTAGCTGTGATAGTTACTTGAGTGAGTCTTATAATATCATCGCGTTTGATTATAATAATTTAACTGGAGAAGCTCTAGCAACCTTTAATACTGATCACAGCCTAACAGGCGGTAGTGATGTTACTCTAGATGACCTAGTATTTTCTTGCAATAGCTACATTCCCACTGGAATTGCTATCACATCATTCATCTATAATGAAGCTAGTGGTAACAGTACAATTGGATTGAGCCATCCTCATGGTCTACAAATTGGAGACCGTTTCCAGTTAGATAATCTTGTATTCGAATGTAATAGCTATAGCTTCACAGACATTGACATTTTAAATGCTTCATATGATAATGTAACTGGCTTTGTAAATATTGCTCTAGTATCGGATCATGGTAGTCAGGTAGGTCAGCTTGTAAAACTAACTGGTCTTGAGTATTCCTGCTCCAACTCTGGTATCACAACAACAATCTTCCCCGATGGAACGATTGGAGATGAGTTTGAGATTCTTTCAGTTCCTGCACCCAATCAGATGATTGTCAATGTGGGGGTTTCTACTATTGCACATAGCTATGTGGATGGCGGAACAGCTACTGTTGGCATCACAACCACAGTATTCCCTGATGGAACACAGGGATTTGATTTCACTGTGACTGATTTGGTTGATTCATTGACACTCGTAACGAATGTTGGAGTGTCAACTATTGCTCACACATATGTTGGGAATGGCACACTAAAAGTTGGTTTCACAACCACAGTATTCCCTGATGGAACACAAGGTGATAAATTCCCAGTTCTAGGAGTTCCTTCTGCCAATTCTGTCGTTCTTCAAGTCGGCGTATCCACGATTGCCCATACCTACGTTGGTGGTGGCACTGCATCTAATGAGAATAATTTCTTAAGAGTATCTGATTTTGATTACAATGATACTGATGGTACTGGTCTAGTAACCTTACTAAGTGATCACGACTTAATTGTTGGTGATAGTTTTATCCTAGAAGATCTTAAGTTCACCTGTGATAGCTATAGATCTACAGCTAATACATTAGATATTACGGACTTCCAGTATGATAATGCTACAGGTCAGTCTGTTATCACTCTAGCATCATCTCACAATCTACAGCTAGATGACACCATCGCATTGTATGACATTGATGTTGACTGTACTTTCGGTTCAGATGTTTATCCAGATGGATCTAGACCTAACTTCTACGATGTACTCGCTGTTTTAAATCCAAATACAATCGTAACGAATGTTGGTGTATCTACACTAGTACACACATATACTGGTGGAGGAAAGCTACAAGTTGGTATCACTACTAACATCTTCCCAGATGGAACTCTCCCAGCAGGAAATTTCTTTAGAGTAATTTCAGTTCCTGCACCCAATCAAGTTCTAACTAAAGTTGGAATTAGTTCCATTGCTCATACCTATGCTTCTGGTGGAAAGTTCTATACAGGTATCACAACTAATATTTTCCCACAGACATTTGAAGATCCTAATGTAAGAGTTACTAACGCAATTTATGACAATGTGACTGGTGTAGTCACCATCAACTGTGATAATGCTCACGGTTTAGTTTCCACTGACCTAGTACTTCTTCAGGGACTAGAGTTCTCTTGTGCTTCAGGTGGTCCTGGTGGAGCTCCTGGGGTATTACTATTCCCACGTAACCAAGAAACTTATGAGGTTGTCAGTGTAATAGATCCTTTCAGCTATACCATTGATGTTGGTCCAAATTCTATCCCACATACATATATTTCTGGTGGTGTTTCAACTCGCCAAAATATTATTGATGCCGTATATAATAGATCCAGTGGAGAACTATCCGTTACTCTTGATAGGCAGCACGGTTTGGTTAAGGGAGATAACGCAAGTGTAGTTGATTTATTATTCTCCTGTGCTTCAGGTGGTGCAGGTAATGCACCTGGACAACTATTATTCCCACGACCAACTGATGAGTTTGAAATCATAAGTTCAAATGCTTCACAATTCACAATCAACGTAGGCTCATCAATTGGTCTACCCCACACATATGTTAATGGTGGATCTGCTAGTATCGGTGGAGTGACTGCTTCAATTACCAATGCGTTATATGATGAAGAGACAGGTCTACTTGTAGTAACAACCAGCTCCGTTTTAGCAACAACAACTGGAGCTATAATTAAAGTTCAAGGTCTAAACTTTGCATGTAATTCTGGTGGTCCTGGTAATGATCCAGGTACAGTCATCTTCCCACGTCTAGATGTTCCAGTATTTGAAGTTGTTAATGTAGTTAATGAAACAACATATGTAATTAATGTAGGTACTTCAACTCTAGCACATACATATATCTCTGGTGGCTTCTCTAGCCTCAAGAAAAAAATTAACGAGCAAAATATCTTTGAAGTTATTGGTACACCAACACCTAACACGATAGTCACTAATGTTGGCGTGAGTTCTATCCCCCACACTTATGTGAGTGGTGGTAATGGTTTCGTTGGAATCACAACTAACATCTTCCCCGATGGAACTCGTCCTACAGGAAGTCGTTTTGAAATTTTAGGTAAGCTCTCACCAAATAAAGTAATTATTGATGTGGGAATCTCTAGCATCCCACATAATTATCAAAGTGGTGGAAGAATGCAGTATGGAGAAACCAATGAGCGTGCTATTTTAGACTTTGAATATAACAACCTAACGGGTGGAGCTACTGTTATTGTACGTGGTCCTCACGGTCTATCCACTGGTGATAATGTCAAGCTCACTGGTATGGAGTTTGAATGTGCTAACAGCCCAGGTATTACAACCACCATCTTCCCTGATGGGACAGCTGCCAGTCTCAATATCTTCCCAGTAACTGGTATTATAAACAACACAACATTCACCACCAATGTGGGTCGAGTTCCTTTTGCTCACACCTATGTTCAGGGTGGAGATGCTTTTGTTGGAATCACTACTAACATCTTCCCTGATGGTACGCAAGGATATACCTATATTGTAGATTCTATTCCTTCCCCTACTCAGGTTAATCTAAATGTTGGTGTCTCTAGCATCCAGCACAATTATATTAGAGGTGGCTTACTCTTCAGTGGTCAAACTAATGAGCGTGATATCGCAAACTTTGACTATGATTTTAAATCAGGTCTAGCAATTCTAACATTTAGAGAGGTACAAGCAAATCTCTTTACGGGTGATCTAGTTAAGCTAAAGGGTCTGAACTTCTCTTGTTCTGAAGGAATTAGTCAGTACCCAGATGGTTCACAAGGAAACCTCTTCAAAATTACGGAGAGATTAAACCCAACACAGTTCCAATTGGATATTGGTCCATCATCATTTGCTCACACCTATGTACAAGGAACAGGAGAAGCATTCGTTGGTATTACTACTAACATCTTCCCTGATGTGGGAGGTAATCCTGGTCAGCAACCAACAAAATTATTCAATGTAATTAATATTCCAACTCCAAATACTGTTGCTGTTCAGGTTGGTCCTTCTTCTATTCCACACATCTATGAGGGTGGTGGTACACTATCAGTCGGTATTAACACAGATATTTTCCCTGGCGATAGTCAAGTATCTCCACGAGGAGATGTGTTTGTTGTTGATGCGATCACGGAATCTGGTGAGTTGGTAATCAACGTTGGAACTTCCACAATCACTCACGATTATGAGAGAGGTGGTCAGGTCCTATATGGTCAGAGTGCTGGTGGAGAGCTACAGCATATCACTGGTCCTGGTGTTAAGCAAGCGACCATTGCTGCTATTGATTTTGAGCGAGATATTTCCAAGTATGCCTTAAATAATCGCCCATGGGGTTCATTTATTGCTGCTGAAACGGGTCTGGTTCAACAACTTGGTTATGATAACATCAGTGGCTTCGCTACAGTAACCGTACCTGGCATCAATGTTCAGCGTGGGGATATGATAAGGATGAGTGATGTTCAGTTTGTCTGCTCTGATGAGTATGCTGGACTAACTACTACATTCTTCCCCGACAATACTCGCCCAGAAGGTCAGTACTTCACGGTTGATAATCGTATTGATGAGAATAATTTTGAAACTTTCATTGGAATCTCTACGATCAAACACAACTACTTTAAAGGTGGCAACGTATATCGTTATCGCCAAGCTCTTGATGATATTTTATACGATAGATTTAGTGGTATAGCCAGTGTAACTTCACTAGCTCACGGGTATAAGGTAGATGACCTTATTGAGATGGGTGATATTCGTTTCTCGTGCCCAGTATTTACACCTGACTATGATATTGAAGACTTTATTTACGACAATACAACTGGTTTATCTACAGTAACAACTACGGTTGATAATGATGTGAAAGTTGGTGATCTAATTCGTTTGGATGACATTGAACTTGATTGTCCCCCATATGGTAATGACAAAAATATTATTGACTTTGATTACAATAATCTTACTGGTGTATCATCAATCACTGTACTTCAGCCACATGGTCTCACGTTAAACGCAAGACCCCCTGTAGCAATTTCAACAGCTGTTTATGATAATGTCTCTGGAATTATTACCGTAACTACTGTAGCACCTACTAACGTTGATCTATCAATTGAAAGTGGTGTTCAGCTATCAGGTCTTGGATTCTCTTGCCTTGGTACTTCTGGTATAACAACAACAATCTTCCCAGACGATTTAGGTTTAATCTATCCTATTGAGGAGATCAATAATAGCACTACCTTCTCCGTTAAGGTTGGCGTATCAACAATCCCCCACATCTATCAAGGTGGTGGTGATGTAACTAAAGTAAGTAGGTATAGCATTAAGCTAGCTGATATTAAATTTGACTGCCCATCTTATGGCAATTCTATTGATGTCTCCAACTTCGTATATGATAATACAACTGGAAACTCACTAGTATCTGTGGTCTCTCCCCACGGTCTTAATGTTGGAGACAATATTAAGTTGGCTGATATTAAGTTCCAGTGTCCTCCATATGGAAATCAATATAATGTTGTTGCTGCTGACTACGACAACCTTAGTGGTATCATAACAATTACTACTAACCGCGATCTAGGTGGAATTGATATTGGTGAGACCTTAAGGATTAGAGACTTACAGTTTGATTGTAACTCTGGAACTCCTTTCGCAATTCAGCAGATCACTTTTGACCCATTCAATGGACGTATAGCTACACTCACACTCAATGCCGACCCAAGAATTAATCCAGGTGATAGGATTAAATTGGCAGGTCTTCTATACAGAAATGCGGCTGGTGATGAGATTCCTTATCCTGATGGAAGGGATCCTAGCTATAACCTATTTGATGCTAGAACAGTCACACAAGTAAGTCCTGGTGTTTGGGAAGTTCAAGTTCAGTTTGTTAACATCACTGACACATTTGTAATCTTCCTGGTTAATGGAAATGATTACGGTACATTATTCACTGGCGTAACAGGAAACATATTCCCAGAAGATGTAGGTCCTGAAGGTGGATTCTATGATGTTCTAGGTCTTCCAGCTTCCAATCAATTCACCGCGCAAGTTGGAGTATCAACTATTGCTCACACATACATTAGATATGGTGAAGTATTCTCTGGAGTAACTACAAACTTCTTCCCAAGCCCAAGCACACAGAACTCTCCTAAAGGAAATATCTATGAGGTTATTGGAGTTCCAACTCCTAATGAAGTTAGAATTAATGTTGGCATCTCAAGTATCATTCACGTATATGGTTCCGGTGGCTCCTTATCTGTAGGTATTACTACTAATATCTTCCCCGATAAGGAAGATGGTAACATATTCCCAGTCATTAGCATTGGTAGTTCAACTGAAGTTCGTGTGAAAGTTGGAACTTCTACTATCCCACACAACTATATTAGTGGTGGATTGATGGCTGTAGGTATCACTACAAACATTTTCCCAAGTACCAATCCACAAAACTCACCTCTAGGAAATATCTTTACTGTTCTTAGTAAGGATGATATGTGTCCTGATAGATTCACTATTAATGTTGGTGTATCTAGCATCCCACACTCCTATGTTGAGGGTGGAACTGTAACCACAGGAGTAACAACTGATAAGTTCCCCGATGGAACTAATGGTTTTGAATTCCCAGTTTCTGGAGTATTAAATGAAAATACTTTCCTTGTGAATGTGGGACCCTCTACCATCAGCCACACTTACCTTTCTGGTGGATTTACTAGACGCATTGAAAGTCCTATCAATGAATTTATATACAATAATGAGTCTGGAGCTGCGTTGGTTGGAGTAACTAGTCATAGACTTAATGTTGGTGACCTAGTGAGGTTACGTGACATCAAGTTTGATTGTGACCCATATGGTGATGAGAAGATGATCAGTGGGGCAAATTACAATAACTTAACAGGAAGACTAATTGTAACCACTGATACAGCACACGGGCTATCAATTAATGAGACTATCAAACTTGCTGGCATACAGATGGATTGCCCTGCCTATGGTAATGACATTGCCATTACTGGTGCCAACTATAATAATATAAGTGGTAACATTAATGTAACAGTTGCTGCCGCACATGGTCTATCAATTGGTAGCAATGTCAAATTAGCTGGATTAGATTTTGTATGCCCCGGTGGCTCTGGTATTACTACCACAATCTTCCCCGATGATACGGCAGCTAGCCTCAATATCTATAGAGTAACAGCAGTTCCAGCATCCAACTCATTGACAGTTAATGTGGGCACTTCAACTATCACACACACGTATGTGGGTGGCGGTGATATCTTTGTTGGCATTACTACGAATATCTTCCCAGGTAGTGCTCAAAACTCACCACTCGGTAGTTTCTATGAGGTATTAGATACTCCATCCCTAACAGAATTCACTTTGAATGTTGGTGTCTCATCAATCTCACACGAATATGTACGTGGTGGATTGGTACAGACTGGAGTCACTACTGATATGTTCCCTGATGGAACTCAAGGTGAGTACTTTGAAGTTAATGATGTTATTAGCACTGATACATTCTCAATTAACGCAGGTATTTCTTCCATCGTCCACCGATATAATTCAGGTGGATTCAGTTCCAAGTATGCTACTTATCAATCAAGGACTCCACAAGTCGTTGATATGTCAGTAACACGTGTACCTAGGGGCTGTGAGGCTGTAGCTGCCCGTGTAGATCAGTTGTCTAACATTGTAACCTCCATCATTAAAGAAGGTCCCTCAGCGGCTCCTGGTGAGGTTCCAGTGAATGTAACTTCAGCATCTTATAATAAACTAACAGGAGATCTTTCAGTAACTACTAATAGAGAAACTGCACTAGCTCCTAAAGATATTGTGAGGATGGAAAATCTAATCTTCCAATGCAGTAAGACTAGCAAGGTTGTAGGTGCTACTTATAATAACTTAACAGGTAAGCTTGTAATAACGACCGAAGCTAAAAACGGTGTTACTGTTGGCACTAGCGTTACTCTGGAAGGTCTTGTATTTGGCTGTAGTGATGGTAGCTCAATCTACCCATCAAAGGTTTCTCAAGTATTCCCTGTAGCTGAAATCCTATCACCCACTAAGTTTGTATTGAACCTAGAAAAATCTAACACAGTTCATACCTGGACTAGTGGTGGTACAGTAACAACTGTAGCAACCCAACGTGTATTCCCAGACAATGGTGTTGTACTATACCCAGTTAAGGCTGTTCTATCCCCATCAACATTTACAATTAATGTTGGTCCTTCTGATATTGATCATTCCTATATCAATGGGGGTACTATTTCTCCTGGATTAAGATACGAGGTAGAAGACGCAGACTATAATAAAATCTCTGGTCTACTAACAGTAACAACAGAAGAAGATCACCTACTAGTACCTAATACAGGTGTACGGTTGAATGGTTTAGTTTTCTCTTGCCTATCTGGAGGTACAAATAATCAGTCAGGCTCACTACCTTTCCCCGATGGAAGACCTGCCAATGTTGTTAATGCTGTATTCAATCACATTACTGGATCACTTAGCGTCACAACAGAGAAGCCACATCAAGCATATCGTGATGCCAAAGTTCGCCTAGAAAATCTTGAGTTCTCTTGTGTAGCTGGGACAGAAGTATATCCACTTAATCCAGATAAACTTCTCCGTGTGGTTGAGGTAGAAGATTTCTATACCTATAAAGTTCAACTAAAGCCAACTCCAAAAGTTCATACTTATGTACAGGGAGGGACTTCTACTGTCGGAACTAACGTATATAATGTTAATTCTGTAGTCAACGCACGTACATTTACAGTACAGATGGCACCTACTAACTTATCTCATACGTATGAGGGTGGTGGTACTGTAGCTTCAGTATTCTGTGAGCAGATTCAAGATGGTATTAACTTACGCACTAGACTATGTGCCAATGACGTTGGTAAGATTTATCTAGCAGTTGTTTATGACATCACACGTGGCGGTAATATGAAGTCTGTAGAGGCAGCACAACTTTATTATGATGCTGTCGGTCAGTATCAGCATCTTGCTGGTGGCGAAGTCAGTCAGACAATAGAAGCACTAGACTACTCACTCAATATTGTACGTTGTATCATCAACAATGTAACTTGGGGTGGCATTCCACGTGGATACTTTACCAAGCGTGAAAGAGCGTTTATTCCAACCAAAGGCAATTTGACTGCACCCCTTCTAAATAGTGCTCTATCTCGTGATCTACTACGCTTGGCTGATATGCCACCTTCTACAACTCAATCTGTTGTATGTATTGAAAAGGCGTATGAGAGAGGACAGTATACAACCAAGAAGAAGTTTATTGAGGCTCTCGATTACAATAATATTACTGGTATCGGATCATTTACAACCAGACAGGCTCATCGCTTAATCAAACAGGATGCCATCCGCCTAGCAGATATCCAGATGCGTTGTGTGGGTAGCCCAAGAGTCACCACTAACATCTTCCCAGATGGTACACAAGGAAATATCTTTGAGGTCATGGAGACCTTCCAGGACAATCCAGCTAATGTTGTCGGTACTGCTGACTACAATAATGTAACTGGTAACTTGATCATTGGATGCCCAGGTGTTGAGTTGGACTATGAGGTTGGCACACTTGTCAACTTAAGAAATCTACGTTGGGTATGTGGATCATTGGATATCAAAGTATATCCAACCAATCCCGATTATGTCTACGAAGTTAAGCAGTTACTATCTTCCGACTCATTCCTAGTTAATGTAGGGGTATCAACAATACCCCACACGTTTGTGGCTGTAGGAAATGAGTCTATAGTCCCCATTGTTCAGGAGCTTCCTAGGAAGTTCACTGCTCACGTAGGAACAGTTGACTTCCCCCACATTTATGAGAGTGGTGGAAGCGTATGGAAGCAAGAGCCTTTCAGTACACCATCTACTCAAACACAGTTACGTGATGTTTCTATTCAAGATGATCCAAGACAATTCTCTAACGCCACACCAAATGCTTGTGCGAATGTCTTCTCCGCAATTGAGAACGCAGTTGGGGTTGTAACAACCATTATTGACGTTGGCTTTGAAGATTCTGGTATCGTTATTAGCTATCCAGGCAACGATGGTAAGGGAGTCCCAACAATTGATCAAATGGCATCACAAGGTGTCGGTAACATAATCAAGGGTCCATACATCCGTAACTGTACGAACTTCGTTCCTAAGTCTATCGGAATGAGAATGGATGGTTTTGATGCTGAACCAGGCGATGAGATTCCTAACGGTGTTCAAGGTTCATCTAACGTTGACTCCTTCACCCAGTTCAACCCAGGTGGTATTGGTTGTTCCATCTCCAATGGTACATATCAACAGCTCGTTTCTATCTTCACCATCTGTTGTGATGAAGCTATCGTAGCTGACTCTGGAGCACAGCTTGACCTTACTAACTCCAACTCATCCTTCGGTACTCTGGGTCTAGTTGCTCGCGGTATCGGTGACGCAAACTCCAAGTGTATTGACCGCTATACTGGTGTGGTAGCTGAGGAAGCAGAGCTTGATGATGATGTAGTCATCATCCGGGGTATCGGTAACAAACGTCCATATGATGGTCAAGGAATCTTCTTCGGTGAGTTGTACCGTGAGGTTACCGAAATTCAAGTTACGGATGGGGGCTCTGGTTATAGTGATGAAAATCCACCGGTAGCAACTGTTTCTATACCAGCTGGTCCTTCGGGAATTAAAGCTGAAGTGTCTCCTACAGTACTTGATGGAAAGGTTGTTTCTATTGAACTGATCTCCAATGGTAATCAGTACCTGGAGGTAAGCCCAACCGTTACGATTGCTCCACCAGTAAGACCTGACGGTAGGCAAGCTAAAGCTATCGCAATCACTGAACCAATTTACTATGACGTTGATAGTTCTACTGCCCCAGATGAGGGAACTGTACGAGTCATTTTCAAACAAAGGCTAAATAATACAGTATCTGTAGGTACAACCGTATTCTTCTCTCGCTTGAGTCTACAAATCGCATCATCACACTCCTTTGAGTATATTGGTTCGGGTAATAGCATTGACGGCGCGAGACCTTCACAGGGCGGGGTTCCTATTAAAGCTAATGAAATCGTTAAGCAAAACGGCGGTCAAATCGTCTATACCTCAACGGATCAAGCAGGTAACTTTAACATCGGTGATGATTTCGTAATTAACCAGTTCACTGGCACAGTTACGGGAAGGTCCTTTGATCAATCGGTGCTAAATAAAGTAACGCCACTCATCATCGCATTGGATAGCTAAGTATCATGGCAGCAGTAGCACTAAACAAATTTCTAACGGTAAGACATTTGGTTACCGACTCCAAGGTGGGGATTTATACTGCACCTATTGGAGTTGCTTCCATTGTTCTTTTTGCTCAAGCCACTAATGTTGGTTCGGGCGATCAATCAGGAATTAAATTCGTCACCTTTTCTCACGCCCGACCTGGTGACATTCCTGAAGACTTTCAAATTATCAATGATGGTCCAGTCATCCCCAATGATGCATTGAACTTAGTTATTGGTAGACTCGTTCTTGAAACGGGTGATGAGTTAGTCCTTCAAGGCGACTCGACCGGAGATGTGAAGGTTGTAGTCTCTATTCTAGAAACAGCTAAGAGCTAAAAACCGTTCGCATTATTATCCTGGGTCAATGGCATTATTTTATCAGTCTGGCAGAGTAAGTAGATTCTCGGTAGGTACACCTGGGTTTTCAACCAATAGGGACCTAACTCTTAGTGTGTCTGGGTCACTGGGTGTTGAAACATCTAACCCAAGAGCAAGTATTGATACTCCAGAGATCAGTATTAGAGGACCAATATATGATGCTGGTATTCAAACTGGTGGATTAGGATATTTTTTATCACAAGATATAGAAGGTGTTAAGTGGGTAGCTGCATCCCCACTTGACCTGACCTTTGTAAGAGTATATGAAGACGACGTACAAGTAGGTCTAAGTTCTTTCAGTGGATTGAACTTTAAGTCAAACGACCCCTCACTAATTACGATTGTTGAGAGTCCAATTGGACCAAATATTGCAGACATTAACTTCAATACATACTGGATTAGAACCCAGTACGGTAATAATTCAGGTATTTCAACTGGTTATGGACCAGACGGGACCTATGCTTCCCTCCCTGGTTATGGAACCAGCGAAGCTGTAGGTGTTACTTCTGTTGGTATTGGTACAGATAAACCAGAAGATGACTTCCAAGTTGGTATTGGATCTACGGGTGTTACTATCAATGGACCCCTAGGTAAGTTAGAAGCCGAAATTATTAAGGCAAAAAATATTGAGATTGAAGGTAATATTACCGTAGAATCTTTAATTGTAGACCCAGGTATTGCTACATTCCGTGGTAACATTGATGCGCAAGGTATCTCTAGCTTTACCGGGGATATTATAGCTGGATTTGCTACGATACAAGAGCTGTATGTAAATGATTTAGAGGTAGAAGTTTTTAGGGCTGGCGTAGCAACCTTAGGTTTGGGTAGGTCTGCCGCATCATTCACGGTAGTTGAGAATGGTCTAGAAGTTCAGGGTGACATTGGCACCTTCTTTAATGATCTGTATGTTGGGAATGATCTATATGTAGCTGGTGATACGTTCTTCAATCAGATTAATGCTGAAAATATCAGAGTCAGTGGTGTTGCCACATTAAATGCTGTTGAAGGAAACACAGGAATCTTCACTAGCTTTAAAGTAACAGGGATCACCACACTAAATCAGCTTGAGTTTAATACGGGAGTAGGTACTGATTTACAGTTAGAGTCTTCAACTATTGGAGTTCTAACAGCTACTGATATAACTGCTGGTATTGCTACGCTTGGCTTTGCTAGTATTAAAGATGCCAATATCACTGGTATCGTAACCGTAACCGAAGTTGATGTAGAACAGATTGATATTGAACGTGCTCAGGTGGGCGTTCTAACTATCACCCAAGCCCTGTCAGTCAGTGGAACTAGTACATTTGTTGGTCTAGTAACCGTAACTGGAGAAGTATTTGTTGATGGTGACTTAACTGTAACCGATCAGTTCACCGTAAAAGATCTAGGAGCAGAGAACCTAGAGGTAACTGGTATTGGTACCATTGTAAATCTAGAATCTAATGTTGGTATTATCACCACATTGTTCACAGAAGGTTCTGTTAATACTGGTGTTGGTACATTTAATGTTGTTGATACCAATGATATTCAGGCAGGTACTGGTACTATTGGTGGTATTGGTTTTAATTCTGGTAGAATTGACGGAACAGAACTAGATTTTGACCGTGGACGAATTGGTATTCTAACGGGTGACCTACTCAGTTATGGCATTGGTACATTTAGAGATAGGCTAGACAGCCCAGGCATCTCTAATATTGCCGTTGCTATTGGTAGCAATCTAAACTACAGTGGTTTCTCTCAAATTAATGGAGTAACTTTCGGTGATGAGTTAGTAGATGTTGTCAACAGAGACCTTAGAGTTAGTGGCATCACTACCTTTGCTGGTGTGGGCACCTTCGGAGAAGATCTCTATGTAAAGAATGACCTATTTGTTGGGGGTGAACTATCTTTTGAGCAGCTAACAGGTACCAACCTACTAGTTCTAGGCATCGCAACAATCAATCAGCTAGATCTAAACACAGGTATTGGCACCTTCCTAGACCTAGAGTTCCTACAAGTTGGTGTTGCTACTATCACCAACCTAACGGGAACGATTTCAACAATCACCAGAATGGATTCTGGTACTGTTGCTGTTACTACAGATCCATCCAAGTATCCAACATCCAACGGTCAGTTCTATGCTGACAGAGCATTCACTGAATTCTTAAATTCAGTAGAAACATTCAGTACAGACCTAACAGTATTTGATGAGACTGTTCTAGGGGGCAGACTAGAAGTTGCTGGTGTATCAACATTTGGATCTGACATTGATCTTAATGGAGACATTGATGTATCTGGTCTAACTACAACCAACTTCCTATTCGCTGGTGTAGGCACAATCTTACTCTTAGATACCGACTTCATTGAGTCGGATGAGATCAACACAGGTATCATTACAGCCCAAGATTTAATTGTTACCGAATCTGCTGACTTCCAAGGAGATGTCGTTGTAGACATTGGTGGCACAGCTAACATTGCTAATGCTAACATTGGTGTCGCTAGTATCGGTCAAGAGGTCGTAGGAACCTCTACAGTAGGCTTCTTAAGCGCTACTAATGCTCTTGTCGGCGTAGCAACTGTTGGCTTTGTGAGCGCCACAGAGGTAGTGATAGAAGACCTTGAGGTTGGTACATTCCGTGCCGGTATTGCTACGGTGGGCTTCGGTTCATTCGGCACTGATGCAGATGAAGGAGCCTTATTTGTAACAGGTATCAATACATTCATCGGCTTTACTACCTTCACTGGTGAAGTTTATATTGATGGTGACCTTACTGTAAGTGGAGTCACTACATTCAGGCAGCTTGACGCAGAGCAATCACAGATTGGTATTCTAACTACCAAGACTCTATTAGATTCTAATGGTCTACTTGAAGCAGAGAACGTTTCTATTAGCACAAGCCTAACGGTAAATGGTCTCACAACTCTAACTGGGTTCACTACAACTGCCGATGTAATCGTTGGCGGTGCCCTAACTGTTGTTGGAGATACAACATTCCTAGGAATTGTATCTATTACTGATACATTATTCGTCAACCAGGAAATTACTGGTGTTTCCACAGTAAATAGACTGGAGTTTAATGTAGGTATTGGTTCTACGTTGACTGTGGGCTTCCTCAGCACCAAGGACTTATATGTTGCTGGTGTTTCTACCTTCGTTGGTGTAGGCACGTTCCAGAACGATCTATACGTCTCTAAAGACCTCTTCGTAGAACGAAATGTTTTAATTGGTAGTGCTCTAACAGTACCTGATTTAACAGCAACTGGTAATGCGAACATCACAGGTGTTGCTTCTATCACTAGTGGTACTATTGGAATTGTAACAATCGGCATTGCGTCTATTAGCAATGGCACAATCGGGGTTGCCACTGTTGGTTTCTTAAGTGCTGCTAGTGGTGATGTTACTCTAGAGAATGCTGATATTGACAACGCGACTATTGGAGTTGCCACTGTCGGTTTCTTAAGTGTAACTGATGGTAGTATTTCAGGCATCGTCACGTTCACAGGTGAGATTGATATTAATGCGAACGTTGACATTGAAGGATTGCTTCGCGTTGATGACCTCATCGTAACAGGAGTAACCACACTCAACATCGCAGATATTAGTGATGCTGAAATTGATACCGCCTTAATTACTGACGCTACCATCAGCACATCCCGTATTGGATTCTCTAGTGTTGGTATTTTAACTGTTGGATTTGGTGAGACTACAGCCGGATCATTCTTCCGCACAGGTGTTGGTACTATTGTAGGATTTACTACAATCACTGGTGACGTATTCATTGATGGTAACCAGACAATTACTGGCATCTCTAGCTTCTCCCAGTTAGATGCGCAGCAGTCACAGATTGGTATCCTAACGGTATTTGATTTACTAGATTCCGACTTCATATTCTCCGCTGGTCCTCTAGGATTTGCCACACTCAATAACTTCTCAGCAAATATCGGTGTTGTTACTGGTCTAGCTATCAGTGGTGTACTGACTGCTCAGGATCTTGAGGTAGAAGACTTGAGAGTGACCAGAAACCTTGAGGTCAATGGAATTAGTTCATTGGGTGCTCCTGGTCCTCTTGGATTCACTACAACTAGAGGTGACCTATATGTTGGAGGTGACCTATTCGTACTAGATGACATCTTCTATGATGAAATTTCTGGTCGTAACTTATTCATTAGTGGTATTGGTACAATCAATACACTATTTGCCAATACTGGTATTGTCACCACACTATTGGTAGAGAACTTTAATGCGAACATTGGGGTCGTAACAGATCTACGTGTTGAACAAGCTTCTGTTGGTGAGTATATTGGTACTTCAATCACAGCAGATTTCTTAGATATTACTGGGCTTTCCACATTCCGTGACACTTCAGACTTCAGAAATGATGTTCTAGTTGACCGTAATGTAGATATTGTTGGTATTCTTACCGCATCTACTGTAGAAGCAACAGGAATCTTCACGGGTCCCCAGGCATTTATTGATAATATTACAGCATCTGTAATAAATGTAGGCGATTTAACTTCTCTTCGTCAAACCACAGGAGTAGCTACAGTAACTACATTCCTAAACCTACTAGGCAATTTCCAAGCAGTTGGAATGTCTACGATCAATATGATCGAGTCTGTGGAGATAATGAACTCCGGTATAGTAAGTACGGGGTCACTATTCGTAGAGACACTAGCGGAATTTGAAGATGTAATTATCAACGATACTCTTACCATTGATGGTATTGTTTCTATTAGCACTGATGTCTTCATTACTAATGGCAATCTGATTATCACTAATGGCAATCTTGTCGCGGAAGATATCACCGCTACTAGAAACCTATTCGTAAGTGGGATTGGCACAATTATTGCTATTGAATCCTCTAACGTTGAGGTTTCTGGATTCCTAAATGTTAATGGTATTACTACTAGCACCGAGATATATTCCTCACTACTATATGCCAATACTGGTATTGTAACAACACTTATTGGTGATAACTTAACCTACAATACTGGGATTATCACGTCCCTAACTGTGCTGGGTAGTGAGGTTATAGCTAACGATCTTCAAGTTGTTGGTATAACTACTACCAATAATTTAAATGTCACCAACGACGCACAGATAACAAACTTAAATGTGGTCGGTGTTTCTACATTAGCTAGCGCAGATATTAACCTCGCTAATATAACAAATCTAAATTTCAATTCTGGATTTGGAACTAGCCTCACGCTTGAGTTTGGAGATATTACCGACGCAAATATCGGTATTGCCACCATCAACTATGCTGATGTAACCGATTCACAAGTCGGAATTGAAACAGTTACTGTCAATCTAGATATCAAAGATATAACTAGACATTCGGCATTCAGATTGTCCACCGCATCACAGTTCCCAACTCCTATGGTCATAGCAGATGATCTAACATATGATACATATGATATTACATTACAGGGAGTTGAAGCTGGAAACGTACATACAACTAAAATTTTGGCAATTCAAGATGGTACAAGTCCATTCTTCAATGAATACTCCACGGTATTTAATAATGTTGAGGTTGGTACGTATGAAGTTATCATCAGCGGAGGAACTGTAGCAATTGAAATTACTCCCACATCCTCCAATCCATCTACGTTTACAGCAACAGTTGTCGCCACAAAGACATAATTTATACAGTATAAATACATTCATACAATATAATTTTTAATTATAGGGGGAATGTGAACCCGTGGCGAATCAGAATTTCCGCGTCAAGAAAGGTTTAGAAGTAGGATTAGGTGGAACGTCTCTATTCGCAGACGACACCGGAGTTGGTATTAATAGTACAACACCTAGAGGTGATCTTGATGTAAGGGGAGATGCTTACATTAAGGATCTTAGGGTAGGACCTTCAACGGCAGGGATAGGGTCAACTTCCCTCTTTGTAGATGGTGGTACATATATTGATGGGGATGTATTTATTACTGGTGATCTCATCTTTGATGATGCGATCCTAGATGATCTAGTCGTCACTGGAATCTCATCACTTAATCAGCTAACATTTAATGTTGGCATTGGATCTACTCTCACTCTTCAATACCTAAATGTTACAGAGAGCGCAAAAATTAATGGCGCAGGTATTGCTACTATAGGTGGCGATCCAATATTCGAGACCATTGAAGTAACTGATTACTCCATATTCGGTGGACTGAATACAACTGGTTTCTCAACATTCTACCAGAACCTAGACATAAAAGAAGACCTATCAGTTGGTGGCAACATCGTACTGGAGGATCTAGATGCCGGTAATATTACTGTTGGTGGTACAGTATTCACTAATGGCTTAGATTTTAATGTAGGTATTGGAACCACACTCACTCTTCAGTTTCTTGAAGTTACAGACAGCGCGGAAATTAATGGCGCAGGTATTGCTACCGTTGGTGGTGATCCAGTATTTAACTCATTATCAGTCACAGGATTCTCCACTTTCGGTGGACTGAATACAACTGGTTTCTCTACATTCTACCAAAACTTAAGAGTAGATAAAAACTTACAAGTTGGTGGAGATATTTCACTTGACGATCTAACCTCAGGTAATATTACCGTTGGTGGAACTGTAACTACCAATGGATTAGTATTTAATGTTGGTATCGGTACTACAGCTCAGTTTGAAGACTTAATTGTAACTGGAATCTCCAGCCTTCAAACTATCACTGGCTTTGGCTCTGACCTGCAGTACTTACCAGCAGGATCTATAAGTACAGCTATAGGTATTGGTTCAACGATTCCCCCCACTCTGCGACCGACAGGGGAACCAATACAAGCTGGCGATCTATGGTTTGACGCCCAAGATTTAAGACAATACACATACTATATTGATCCTAATGGTGACGCACAGTGGGTAGATTCTAACCCACCCCCAACTGAACCAGCATTACGATTTAGTGGTGATGATGGTGAAATTGGTGAAGTTGATCTTCAACTAGCAGTATTTAATATTGTAGGTAAAAAGAACCAAGTACTTACTGATGCTGTAGGAGCAGGAACATCTCTTATTGTTGGTCTATCCACAAACGTTTCTATTGATGGAAGCCTTTCTGTAGGAACAACTGCTAGTTTTGGTGGTTCTGTTTCTATTGGAGATACATTATTTGTTACGGATAATGTTGTTATTGGTGGTGGTATTACCTTCCAGGGTGATGTTACTATTGAGATTGATGTAGAAGTAGAAGGTAATATTAATCAGAGTCCATCTGGTATTGCAACCTTTGGTGAATTAAACTTCAATGTCGGCTTTGGAAACTCACTTACTGTAGATGATCTATTTGTAACTGGTACTATTGAAGCAGATGGTGCGGGTATCGCTACTATTGGTGGCTCACCTGTCTTTGAGAACCTAACTGTCACTGGGATTACTACACTAGGTTTCACTACAGTTCAAGGTAACTTGAATGTTACGGGTGACTTAATTGTTGGTGACGATATTGTATTTGATGAAGCCACTCTAAGGAAGATTAATGTTTCTGGTTTAGCATCACTTAATCAACTAACTTACAATGTTGGTACAGCACAAACTCTAACTATACAGCAGAGACTATTTGTAGACAACGCTCCCACAGATCTAAATGGAGATTTGCGTGTTGGTGGAGCATCTACATTTATTGGTATCGCCACATTTAATAATTTAGTATATTTTGGCTCTACTGTTGACATAAATGGAGATCTTATAGCTGATGATGCTAGTTTTGTAGATCTAACAGTAAGTGAATCACTAATTTCTTCGGACATATTTACATATAATGTAGGAACTGGGGACACATTCACTGCCACTAGAGATCTTAGAGCTCCTGGAAACTTAACTGCCACCGTAGCAGGCATCTCAACTGTAAATGTTGCTACTGAGCTTGAAGTCTCTGGGGTTAGTTCCTTTATTGGTGACATTGACTTCACTAAGGCAACTGGGTTTGACCTAACAATAAAGAACCTCACAGTACCTGCTGGTGGTAGCGCTAATATTCCTGGCATCGCACTCACCACTAGTGATGCTGTATTCCCTAACCTATTAGTAACTGGAGTATCTACATTCCAGGGTGAGGTAGAAGCAGATGCCAATGTATCTATAGCAGGTACGATATTTGTAGGAGCAGATGGAAGTCCTGTTATTACTTTAGATCCAAGCCAAAGGCTTGTTCAGGTAGGTGATTCTTTCATTCAAGGATCTAACTTCGCCACATTAACCCCTGCCAAAATTAAATCGGGTGAAGCAGAGTTTACTCAACTAAATGTAACAGGTTCTACAAATTCAGTATTTGCTGGTGATGTTGAAGTACAGGGTAATCTCGTAGTAAGTGGAGACATTGAATATGATGAGGTAACTGGTCGTAATCTTGAAATTACTGGCATCGGTACAATTAAAGATCTATTCAGTGAGAATCTTACTGTATCAGAACTTACCGAACTAAAAGATCTAAATGTTAGTGGTACTGCTAATATTTCTGGTGTTGGTATTGTTACTCTAGGTGGTGACGTAACATTCAGTTCAGTAGTAGTAACTGGTTTCTCCACTTTCAGTGGAGTAGGTACATTCCAAAATGACCTATTCGTTTCCGATAACCTATTCGTTTCTGAACTAACATCCACTACAAACTTAATTGCTAGTGGAGTTTCTACCTTAAGTGTAGTTGGAGCAGACACTATTGGGTTTGGAACTGCTACTGGTAATGAGATAACCATAAACAGTCTTACTGTACCACCTGGTGGCTTTGTAAGCCTTCCAGGAATTCCGGTCAGTGGAGGAAGTGCGACATTCGCTGAACTAGAAGTTACTGGTGTATCTACATTCGCTGGTATCGCAACATTCTCTGCTGACATCTACGTTCGTGGTGATTTAGTTGTAGAAGGTAACCAAGTATTCTCTGGCATTAGTGGTCAGAACATTGACGTCTCAGGAATCCTTACAACTAATCAGTTTAGGGCTACTGGATTATCAACATTCACTAGTGATCTATTTGTAGAAGATGATCTATTCGTAAAGCGTAATCTTCTAGTTGGTGGCATAGCAACTGTAGGTACTCTAACCGCAACAGATGCTCGTGTCCTAAATCTAATTATTGATGGCAACCTTACAGGTGGTTCCGATGGACAAGCAATTATTATTGATGGTGACTCTATCATCAGTGGTATTGTAACTATTGGTCCAGCTTCAATTACATTGAACGGTCTTCCCGGTCAAGAGAAGATTGAAATTGGAACTGGTAGTGGAAATGTTATTGCTGGTCTCAATACATTTACAAATGAACCATCTCACGTCCAGGTTGATGAAGGAAGATTCAACACATTCATTAGCGTAGCTGGTGTGGGTTCAACCTCAACCTTCAGTGGTGATGTAGTTGTTGGAGGTCAGATACGAGCAGACAGTGCAAGTATAACGGGCACTATTAGTGCTGGGGACTTTAATTCCCTCTCGGATATTAGAGTCAAGGATAATGTGAAGCCCATTGAGGGAGCCCTTGATAAAATTTGTAAATTAAATGGTATTACCTTTGAGTTTATAAATAGCGGGAAACAATCTGCTGGTGTCATCGCCCAAGAAGTCCGGGAAGTTTTCCCAACAATGGTTGTTGGAGATTTCCCCAAGTCTGTTAATTACAATGGATTGATTGGGGCTTTGATTGAATCTGTGAAGGAACTCAAAGAAGAAAATAATGAGTTAAGGGCTAGGATAGAGAGGCTAGAAAGTTAAAGTTACATAAATATAAGGAGGCATATTTAGCCTTTTTTGTACGTACACAAAGACTTTAAGGAGAAAAATTTTAATGGCATACCAAATACAAGGTGATGTTATTATTAATGATACAAGAGATCTTATTGGTATTAATACCGCTGGTATTGATGCCGCTCTCTTTGTAGGTGATCAGATTCAGCTAGATGCTGGTTCTGGAATCGTAACTGCGGTTGAGTATCGTGGTGATGGTTCACAACTAACTGGTATCATCACAGCCGGTGGTGGTGGCGGAACAGTTATTGACTTAAATGTTACTGGCATCGCGACAATTGGTGACTTAAATGTTACTGGTGTTGCTACATTTAACGGAAACATTGATCTCAATAATAATGATATTCTAAATGGTGGTGCAGGCAACTTCACCTCATTAGATGTTGCTGGTCATATTGAAGGTGACACACTACAAATCAGTGGTCTATCCACATTTGCAGGTGCTGCCGAGTTTAACCAGATTAGTTTCACTGGCGGAGACGCTGATGAATTCGCATCTGGAATCACAACAGACCTAAATGTGTCTGCTGGTGCTAACGAGCTAGCAACTGCCGAAGGTACAAAGGATTATGTTGACTCCAAGATTGGTGGTGGTTCACTACTAGAGATTGTTGGTGATAATGGTGTTCAAGGTGAGATTGACCTAGCAAATGACGAAGTATTTGAACTCTCAGGTACTTCTAATCAGATTGATACTGATATTGCTGGCGTTGGTTTCAACACCGTCACCTTCTCACTCTCATCCACACTAGAGCTTCCTGGCTCTGTGGCGTTTGCTGGTGGTGATGCTGACGAGAACTTCACTGGAATCACAACAGACCTAAATGAGTCTGCTGGCGCTACTGAAGCAGTTACTGCTGCAGGAGTTGTTGCCTATGTTTCTGGTCAGGTTGGTGGAAACTCTAATCTAACTATTGTTGACGATGCTGCTGGCATTGGAACAATTGCTCTAGGTACAGAGAATTTTGTAATCAACGGCACTGTTAATGAAGTCACAGCTGTTGTCTCTGGCGATCCTGGAGAACTTACTCTTGGCTTGGCTGAAAATGTAACAATTGCTGGTAACCTAACCGTTACTAACGACTTCGGTTTTGATGGTGGTCAAGTAGTTAACGTTATTGGTATTGAGACCTCATTGGTCGATACTGTAAGCGGAATTGCTACTAACACCAGCATTCCTACTCAACTAGCTGTTAAGACTTACGTCGATGCTGCTATTACCGAGACTGGTGGTACTCTAAACTTTGGAGGCGGTACTGGAACTGGTTCTGTTGACTTAAGCAGCCAGACCTTCAGCATCGTAGGTACTAATCTAGAAGTAGAAACAGTTGGTGCTGGTCAATCTATCACGATTGGTCTACCTGACAGTGTATCTATTACTAGCTTGCTAACCACAGGTGCTGGCGCTGTTATTACTGGTGTCTGTACCGCTACTGACTTCAACTCAACTTCTGATATCCGTAAAAAGGATAACATCGTTGAGATTGACGAAGCTGTAGCTAAAGTTCAAGCACTACGCGGTGTAACTTTCGATTGGAAAGATGGTTCAGGCTCTTCAGCTGGTGTTATTGCACAAGAAGTCGAAGCTGTTCTACCTACTCTAGTCAAGGAAGGTGCTGATCACAAGACTGTTGTTTATAACGGTCTAATTGGTCTACTAGTTCAGGCTGTTAAAGAACAGGCTGATCAAATTGCTGCTCTTCAAGAGAAGCTTGGTTGATCTATCTATTATAACATAGATATGGGGCTTGACAAAGCCCCTTAAATCAACTACAATCAGCCTTGTCTAGGGTGATAAGACACTCTAAGTACTTAGAGATTTATAGAAGGACTTTAAAGTCCTTCTTTTTTATGTCTATAAATAATTATAGCTATTAATATGTAAATGGGATTTTCTATTAAAGGAAAAGAGATTATTTCAAGTGGTGATGAAGAGCTAAAGTCAAGTAGCGATGAAGAGTCTACTGAAGAAGTGGTAGTACCTATCCCCACCCCCACTGAGGAAGAAGCACAATAAGTGATTGTATGTTATAATAGTACCTTGGTGAGTCATATCAAATGTTAACAGTATATTCTAAAACTAAATGCCAATACTGTGAAGCTATAACTAAGCTTCTTAAGTTAAAAAATATTGAGTACAAAAAATTACTATTAGCTGTTGACTTTACTAGAGAAGAATTCATTGAGAAGTTTGGATCTAACACCACGTTTCCAAAAGTCCTAAAGGAAGATGGTACCGTCATCGGAGGTGCTACTGAAACTGTTAACTATCTGAAGGCTGAGGGACTGTTATAAATAACTAAAAGACCTTGGGGGAGAGCAAATGCTTACTCTATCGATTGTATTTGGCGTCATAATGCTCCAAATGTTTCTTCTGTTAGGGGGTGTCATAGGCTATCTAACTTATGGTTACATTTCAGCTCAAGCTTCAGCATTACCAAACCACCCAGAGTTTTACGATGAAGAAGGTAACGTATTACCAGATGAGATTCTTGCTATTCGTTTTGAGAATAGCTACGATAATCTGGGTGAGTGGGAAGAAGAAGACCTTTAAAACATTATTTTTTAATTATCATGGCAGAAGCGACAACGAAAACAAGGAAGCCTTCCGCTTCCAAAGCAACTACTTCACCTAAAAAGAAGCCAATTTCGATGGACCTACCAAATAGTCCATTGATGTTTGAAATTTTAGATTTAGCTTCTCGTCAAAGGAGTAAAGCTAAAAAGGTCGAAGTACTTCAGAAATATGAATGTATGACTCTAAAGTCTCTATTCATTTGGAACTTTGATGAAACTGTTATCAGTGAATTACCTGAAGGTGAAGTACCTTACGGTGATCCAGAAGATCAGACCAAGTATAATGGCTCATTGTCTGAAAATCTAGCAGATAAGTCTCGTAAAATGTATACTGACGGAAACTTTTCACTAGGTAGTGCTGACACTAACGGTAGAACTACTCTCCGTGCTCAGACTCGTAACTTCTATCATTTTGTTAGGGGTGGTAATGATTCTCTATCTGGTATGCGTCGTGAGTCTATGTTCATTAACCTTCTACAGTCAGTTCACCCTCTTGAAGCCGAGATTATGGTCCTTGTGAAGGACGGTCTTCTAGAAAATACTTACAAGGTCTCTAGAGAAATAGTTGAGCAGGCTTATCCAGACATCAGTTGGGGTGGTAGAGGTTGAAGCTAGATCGAATTCAACTTGGATTTGATTGGTGCGAAGACTACTATTACGTAAAGGAAACCATTATCAGGGAGCATAAGGCAACTAAGTATCAACCGGATGAGAATAATTTTAAAATTAAGGATTGGGATTGTACTAAACTACTCATTCCTTTATATCATCTTTTTTATGAGAAAGTTATTTCCGATTTTACTTATCCAGACTATTGGGAGAATACTGCTCCGAATATACAATTCTATGCTTATGTGATGAATAATGAAAGGTGGGAAGAAAAGTATATGCCTAAACTTTGGCATGACCACACAAAAACTTTTTGTATGGCTAATGGTGTATTTTATTTTAATACACCGACCTGCCCCAAAAGTTGCCCAGATGATGGTGCCCTTTTAGTTAAGGAAAGTTGGGACCACCCAGAAGTAATGCTCCACCCCAAAGAGGGTGAGCTTATTATATTTCCCGGTAGCTACCCCCACTGCCCCATTGGTGTTGAGACTGACGAGTATCGTATAGCAATTAACATTGAAGCACAGCGATATTGGCTCTAATTTCTCTCCATCAAAATTTCCCATAAACCTTAAGAAATTATAAAGCTTCCTAAATATGTGGAGAGTATGCTATACTCTTTATACGTTCATCACACAGACGGCTGTGTGACGCAAGTAGGATGACGCGGAACGGATTCGTTCATTTCGCACAAGAGTGTGAAACGCAAACGCCACCCGAAGGAACGGGGTTTTTATTAACCTTATTTCTTAGGAGCAAACAAATGCTAGCAGTGTATCGTGGTGTCGCTTATGACACCGACCGTAAGCTAACGAAAGAATCAGATTACAAAAAAGTAACTGAAACTTATCGTGGTATTCAGCACACCGAAACCGTTAAGGTGGAGGTAGCAAAATGAATACACTAGACATCATCCGTCAAAAAGAGCTAAAAGCAAGAAAGCTTCACGAAGCTCGGTTGCTTATGGCAAGACTAAACAATAGAGCGATTATCGCTTGATTTTGGGAGCCGCAAGGCTCCTTTTTTTATGCTATAATGTATCGGAATACATAATACTAATGGAAAGAGATAAGGTAAAATTCTTAATTCAATCAATTGAAGTTCTTATTGAAGAACTAAAAGCAGAGGTTTACACCGACTCTGAGACCCATAAGGTTTCTGAGACTGCTTATAGCGACGAGGAGGAAGCAATTTCCACCGATGATCTAATCCAAACAATGTTCAACCAAGTGATTGACGATACACTATGAAACCAGTAAAAGCCGCAGACCTACTCCGCCTTGACCCATATCAGAAGGTAGAGATGATCAGGTGTACGCCTAATCCACAACAACTTGTGTATATGGGTGGCAAAAACGATTACAGTGAACTTCCCATTGAAGACACCAATATCCCTCATGAGAAGGATGCTGGTGAGTGGGTGATCAATCAGCTTTTAGCAAACGAACGCGGTCATTGGGGACCCTTAGAGCACCCAGCAATCTCATTCAGTTGTTCTGGTTTCGTTCACAACGTAATCGTCCAGGCACGTACTCACCGTGTCGGAGTGAGCTTTGACGTTCAGTCACAACGCTACACTTGCAAGCGCGTCCTGAAAGTAGCAGATGGTGAACTATTACCACAGAAGGTCTTCTATGTGCGTCCTCCTGGCTTCTACACCAACCGTAAAGGTAAGAAGTATGAATGGACCCCTGATGACTATGAGACCCAGCTAGGGCTCTGTCGGGCTGCCTCACAGCGCTTCGCTATACAGTTTGAGAATGGTGTATCAGAAGAGCACTCTAGGGACTACCTTCCCCAGAATATCCGTCAAAACTTCGTGGTTACATTCAGTCTCCGCGCATTACTTCACTTCCTTGATCTCCGAGCCAAGCTTGACGCACAGCTAGAAATCCAGGCACTATGTGAAGCAATGGTTGCACCAACAAAGGTATGGGTTCCCCAGATCTTTGAGTATTATGAAGAGAAGCGTCTTCACAGAGCGCGTCTTGCCCCCTAAATAACATTAAGACATGGAGTTTAAAATCTATGGCGACATATCATGTAGTCCAAAAAGAGACTAAAGAAACCCAAGTAATTGAGTGTAGTGTACACGAAATTATGGATTGGTACGCTGAAAACCCCTTATGGGAACGCGATTGGTCTTATGGATGCGCAACTACCACATCGGAAGTTGGTGAATGGAAAGAGAAACTAGTTAACAGGAATCCAGGATGGAACGATGTTCTTGATCTGGCTTCTCGTGCTCCGGGGTCCAGGGTCAAAAAGATCTAGGTACCCCTTTTTTGTGCCTTTTTCAATGTTGTTACCTTTATTAAAAAAATGCCTACAAGAAAGAATCGTAAGTCTGCTAACCCCATTGGGGTCGGTCTCACCGCAAAGCAGATGAAGAGAAGAAAGCCTATTGATCAGAGCCTTTTAGCTAAAATTGATGCCATTACAGAAAATCAACAAATATTGTTTGATGAGTATGACAAAGGACAAAACATCGTAGCTTATGGGTGCGCTGGAACAGGAAAAACTTTCGTCACTCTTTATAAAGCACTACAAGAAGTTCTAGATGAAAAAACTCCATATGAGAAAGTTTATCTTGTTAGATCTTTGGTAGCAACTAGAGAAATTGGTTTCCTACCAGGAGACCACGATGATAAATCAGCACTATATCAAATTCCATATAAGAATATGGTCAAATATATGTTTGATTTAGATCTACAGACTATTAATTCTACAGGTCAAACATCTCCATTCGAGATGCTTTATGGAAATTTGATGGCTCAAGAGACATTAAAGTTCTGGTCTACTTCATTCTTACGTGGAACTACACTTGATGGAGCAATCATCATTGTAGATGAGTTCCAAAACTTAAACGCACACGAACTAGATTCTATTATGACTCGTGTTGGTGAAGATTCTAAAATTCATTTCTGTGGAGATGCTACGCAATCTGACCTAACAAAAGCTTCAGAACGCAGTGGTATTATGGACTTTATGTCTATCCTAGAGCGTATGCCTTCTGTTAGTAAGATTGAGTTTGGTTTAGACGACATTGTTCGTTCTGGTCTATGTAAGGAATATTTGGTAGCCAAACATGAATCTGGCATAGAAATATAATTCATGCTATAATAAAGGTATCTTATTATTGATAGATGCCTTTTACTCATAATCCAGTTGAGATTCCAAGTTTAACTAGAGAAACCATCGATGGGGTTAGGTATTATACTGCCCCCAATACCGAGGGTGAACTAATTAAGCTTATTTCTATTACCTCTATTACTTCTCATTGGAGTAGAGAGGGTATCATGAAATGGAGAGAACGTGTTGGTGAGGAAGAAGCCAACCGTGTATCTAAACGAGCAACCACTAGGGGTACAGATATGCACCTCTTAGCGGAACATTACTTACAGAATGAACCGTTGCCCAAGGCGAAGGTTCCTATCTCCCAGATCTTATTTAATACTGCAAAGCCAGCCCTTAATAAGATTGACAATATTATTGTCCAAGAACGAGCAATGTATAGCTTGCTTCTTGGTATTGCCGGAACACCTGACTGTATTGCTGATTATGACGGGGAACTTTCTATCATTGACTTTAAGACCTCCAAATCTCCAAAGCCCCTAAAGTGGGTTGAAGGATATTTTGTTCAAGCATCAGCCTACGCTTGTATGTTGTATGAACTAACAGGAATCAAAGCCAAAAAACTTGTTATTATTATGGCTTGTGAGGATGGTGAGCTTAAAGTATATGAAGAAGATGTATATAAGTGGATCCCTAAACTTGATACATACATTCGCAAATTTGTAAACGACAAACTGGAAGTCTTATGAGTATCAAAAATGAATTAGAAGAAGCCTTACAGCAAAAATTTCTAACACCGATTAAATTTTCTTATATTATTGAAAAAATTGTTCTTAATGAAAAGTTAAATTACATAGAGGCAATTATTCACTATTGCGAAAAGGAGAATCTTGAGGTAGAATCAGTATCCAAGCTTATGACAAAGCCACTCAAAGAGAAACTTAAAGTTGATGCAACCAATCTAAACTTTATGAAGAATGTTGGTGCTAGCAAGGCTAAACTACCCCTATAACTCACAGAATGAATAGCAGATTACGCAGAGGAATTATGACACCGTATGATGTCTACACAACCTACCTAGCAATGAAAAAGCACTTTACTGATGCGAAATTTGACTTTTTTAGATACCACGGTAAAACAAAAGCCTCTGTAGCAGCATTCAACAAAAGAAAAGACAAGTACTTCTTTGAACGTATGAGTCGTAAATTATCAGACGATGAAGTCAAAATGTACTTTATTGCAAATTTTGTAGCCACCGAGAATCCTTCTGCCGTCTGGGTTGGTGAAATTATGCAGAGTGGTGAGAGAAACTATAAAAATCTTTCAAAAAAATATCAAAGTCTTACTTACCTATTTGGTCAAGAGTGCTCTACATTGTTGGGCGAATATACATTACCTGAATTATTTGATGTAAGTAAGGGGCACCCACCAATAATAAAAAGATATTTGGGCGGAGACATATCAATTGAAACCTTAACAATATTGGAGATAATTTTTGGGTTTTGTGCTAAAATAGACACAAAGTTAACTGATCCTGTTTGGGAAACTGTCAGCTTTAAAGTAAAAAAGTATCGTCCGTTTATTAACATTGACATTACTAAATGCAAAACTATTTTGAGAAACCTTATCAATGCCTGAAGACAATTTTTTTCAATCTGAAGTAGTAGCAGATTCACTTAGACAGATACTTGAACTACAAGACTCCGTTTTGGCTTTTGCCCAATATGGTAGTTTTGCCAGTATTGAAGAACAGCAAAATAATCTAGACATTCTCCGTAAGCTAATGTCTAAACAGAGAAATATGTGCTTTCGTTGTACATTAACCGACTCTCCAGATGCTAAAGCTTTATTGGGTGAAATATTAAAACATTTTGAGGAGTATGGTCATATTGTTGATAGAGAGAACCCAATGGGTGTGTTTGATGAAATTGCTTCTAGTCTAGATGAAATTGAATTTGAACTAGATTATTTTAGTAAGTATGGTCGCTATCCAGATGATGAAGAACCTGGTGGTGAAACTCCACCAACAACTATGTTCTAATCCACAAACTGTCTACTGGGCTTGGCATCCCATCTATTATGCTCTATAATAAACAAGTTCAGCCAGTTATCCAATCAATCCGAACAATCCTATGTCATTTAAAGATCTCAAAAAGCAATCATCTCTAGGCTCTCTAACTCAGAAGCTCGTCAAGGAAGTAGAGAAGATGAATAACTCAGGCGGCAGTAACAACGACGACGGTTACTGGAAGCTAGAATGTGATAAAGCCCAAAACGGTTACGCAGTTATCCGTTTCCTCCCCGCTCCAGAGAATGAGGATATGCCGTTCGTCAAGATGTACTCCCACGCCTTCCAGGCAAAAGGTGGCTGGTATATCGAGAACAGTCTTACAACAATGAACCAGAAGGACCCAGTATCCGAGTTCAACAGTGAACTTTGGAATAATGGTAAAGATTCTGGTAAAGAGCAAGCCCGTAAGCAAAAACGTAAGCTTAGTTATATTGCCAACATTTACGTTGTAAAGGATCCTGAAAATCCACAGAATGACGGAAAAGTATTCCTTTATAAGTTTGGTAAGAAAATCTTCGACAAGCTTATGTCTGCTATGCAGCCTGAGTTCGAAGACGAGGAAGCAATCAACCCATTCGACTTCTGGGAAGGCGCTAACTTCAAGCTCAAGGCTAAGAGCGTTGGTGGTTACCGCAACTATGACTCCTCTGAGTTTGGTAAGGTAGAGCCCCTCCTAGGTGGCGATGACGACGCCTTAGAAGCACTATGGAAAACAGAGAATTCACTAGCTGAGCTAGTGGCTCCAGATCAGTTCAAAGAGTATGAAGTTCTTAAGAAGCGTCTCAATCAAGTCCTAGGCTTAGGTGCTCCTAGCAGCCGCCCAGCTGCCCAAGAGGATTCTGGTGATGAGGACATTGAGGAGCAATTACGCTCTGCTCGTCCTGCCTTTAAGAAGGAAGTAGCAGCCTATAGTGAGCCTGAACTACCAACAACATCAATACCAGAACCTGCTTCTAGTGATGACGATGAGAATTCTCTTAGCTGGTTTTACCAATCACTAGCTGACGAATGATTACACGCCGAGTTCTTTCTCGGTCATAATTTTAAATTCCCAACCTTGATCTAAACAGAATTCTCTAGCAGCATTCCATTTAGCCTGGTTCTGGGAATACATAGCCTCTGCAATAAGAACGTTCTTTGTACGACGTTTGTATTGTGGGGGCTTTGTTTCTCTTAGGGGTTTTACTTCAATCAGTATCTTTTTTAAGTTGCCTTGTTTGTCTATGGATTCAATGTAGAAGTCTGGATAATACCTGGCACGTCTTTTCTTTACTGGATTATAATATGGTATATTAATTTCCTCTGATGCCCAACGCTTTATAGCCTCTTTGGTGTCACAATATACGCAAAACTTTCTTTCCCATAGGGATCTATATATAATTTGATTTGGATTGCCAATATACTTTTTTGGATTTTGTGGTTTATAGATTCCTTTATAGGACATAAATAGAGTAGGTAGTTTATCAGTATTTAGCGTGCCTAGACAGCTAAACATAGAAGATGTCAAACCCCTGATAGGTAATTTGTCAAGATCAAATTACTATCAAGTACAGTTTGGTGGCTTATCTCCAAGACTCAGGGGATATCTTGGGTCCCGTGGAGTAGATAGTGCATTTATATCCGAAGATTCTGGTTTGTTGTGCTACAGCGCTCAACTTCCTGGTTCATCTTTGGCAGGAACTGAGTCTACTAATTTTACGGGAATTACAGAGACAATGGCGCATAGAAGGGTATTTACTTCCCTTTCATTGGAATTTTATTGTGACAGTAACTACAGGTCTTTAAAATTTTTAGAGCACTGGATGGAATATGTTGCTAGTGGAAACGGATTCCTAGACTATGCTGATAGAAACTATACATATAGGATGAATTATCCAAATGATCCTATCAGTGGATACAAATGTGATTCCACAAAAATATATAAGTTTGAATCCGATGTTCAGAGAGTGATGGAATATTCATTCCTTGGGCTATTTCCAATCAATCTATCATCAACTCCAGTTAGGTATGGTCCTACTAGTGAGCTAACCAGAGTTAATTGTGAGTTTAGATATGATAGATATATTGCAGGCTCTATCCTATCATATGATACGGTTAGAGGATTTGGAAATAATTTAGAATCAGGTCTGACTAATGCATTCTCTGATTTAAATTTCAATGGATTTGGCAACACACTTAACACAATTAACCGAATAGCTGGACCTGTTTCAGATATTTTAAACTTATTCACCAACTAAATATAAAAAAGCTGAAGAACTATGGCATTAAGTAAAACACTTCAGTATCCCACCAATATTGCTTCGGGCAATAATGATTATTTTATGGTGGGTGTGTTTAATTATGAACCACCTAATAGTGTGGGGCAGAATAGTGGGAGAAAGACTCTTAGCCAAATTTTTGCTGGTGGAGGAAGTAAAGGTACTAGAAATTTAAAAAAATCATTATCAAATATTATTTTGCCAATGCCTGATAATATTTCAGACTCAAATGCTGTTACTTGGGATACTGATACTTTAAATTCTCTTCAACTTGCAGGTGTACAAGCTTTAGATGATATTTTAACTAGCGTAAGAAAGGATAACGTAGATAAGAAGCAACAACTAGCAGGTGCGGTCGATAAGTTCGTTAATGGTGCTGGGGCAGCAGCTCTAGATCCTGCAGTACGTGAGGCTGTTAAAAAGGCATTAATTGGTGAGGCAGTTAATATTTTTGGTGGTAATATTGATTCACAGTCTTTGGTTAGTAGGACTACTGGGCAGGTATTAAATCCAAACCTAGAGCTCTTATTTAAAGGTGTTATCTTGAGAGAATTTAATTATTCATTTACTCTCACACCAAGAGACGCTAGCGAATCGAATGAGATTCTGCAAATTATTTCTACCTTCAAACAGTCTATGGCTGCCAAAAGTACTGCTTCTAGTGGTGGTGGTAGAGGTATATTTATCAAAGCACCAGATGTTTTTCAGCCTGTTTTTATGCAAGGTCCTAGAGCACATCCGTTTTTATATTCTATAAAACAGTCTGCTCTAGTTGGGATGAATGTTAATTATGTTGGAACGGGATCATATGCTACTTATAGTGATGGCACACCAGTAAAAATGCAAATGCAACTAAGATTTAGAGAGTTGAGTCCTGTATATAATGAAGATTATAGATCTATTGATAGTGGAGTTGGATTCTAATGTCATATTTTAGACAGTTACCAAATATTGAGTATCAAAACTTTTTAACTTCTAGTACTGGATCGCAGGATTACTTATTACTGAAAAATATTTTTCTCAGGGGTAAGTTAAGAGACGACCTGCAGAGTAATTTTACTGTTTTTCAGAAATATAATATTCGTGGAGATGAGAGACCAGATCAAATAGCATATAATGTATATGGGGCTTCTGAATATGACTGGGTTGTTTTAGTGACAGCCAACATCATAAATTATCAAAACGATTATCCTATTACCGTTCAGCAACTCTATGATTATGTTATTGATAAGTACGGTACTGCCGCAAATAATATTAATCACTATGTGAGTACAGAGGTTAGGGATAGTAGTGGGAGATTGATTTACCCTGCGGGAGTTGTTGTTGCTCCTAATTTTACAATACAAAATCCAGACAATCCCTTTCAAACAATTTCACCTATAGTGGGTATTACCAATTTTGAGTATGAAACTAATAAAAACGATAAGAAGCGAGAAATTTTTATATTAAGACCATCTTACTTAAATCAATTCCTCAACGATATGCGAGACATTTCCAAGTATGGATTTAACTCCGAATATGTAAATTCAGATACCATTAGGGCAGCCAATACTAAAAATACGAGTCCCTGATGGCTAAAAAGAAGAAAAAATCTCCTGATAGGATTCGCCCATTATTGGATGAAATAGATGGTACGGAATATGCTGAAGATATAATGGATGATTTAATTCCATTATTGAGTGATACTCAAACAAATATGCCTATACCAGGAAAAGTATATGTATATGTTTATTTTGCCTTTACTCCGAACATATTAAGTGATAGGTACCCAATCGTTCAAATTACGGGTGTTTATGATTGGGGTTGGTCGGGTGTAAATCTTCATATAGGAAAACCGAGGAATTATAATTTTAACGGTAATACAACTCCATTCTATATGCTTAAGCCAATGGAAGTTCAATCTGCTTTAGCTCTACCTTTGATGAGATTATATCAAAATTAACCTCCTAAATAACTATAGCATTCCTTTTACTATATTATGGCTCTTCCAAAGATTGCCAAGGTGACCCATGAAGCCATTGTGCCTTCTACGGGTAAAAAGATTAAGTTCCGTCCCTTCCTTGTTAAGGAAGAAAAGGTTCTTATCTTAGCTCGTGAGTCTAATGATCAAGGTGAAATGGTTAGGGGGATTAAAGATGTTATTGAGGCATGTGTTCTTACTAAACAATTTTCTACAGAAAATTTAGCAACTTTTGACATTGAATACTTATTCTTATCTATCCGTGGCAAGTCTATTGGAGAAGATGTTGAAGTTATTATTACTTGTCCAGATGATGGTGTTACTAAGGTAACCCAGACAATTTTCTTGGATGAGGTAAAAGTTGTTTTTGATGATGAGCATTCAGACAAAGTTAAAATTGATGATACGTATTCTATTCAGATGAAGTATCCCAATATTGAAACTGTTATGGGTGCAGATCAAGAAGACATCAGTATTATGGATAGTCTGGAACTAATCACATCTTGCATTAGTATGATTTTCTCTGAAGACGAGTCCTGGGCAGCAAGTGAATCATCAAAGGAGGAGTTGCTTGAGTGGGTAGAAGATTTAGAGCCAAAGCAGTTTGAAGGAATTGAAAAGTTCTTTACAACAATGCCTAAACTAAGTCATACTATTCAGGTTACTAATCCAGAAACCAAGGTGACTAGTGATGTTGTACTTGAGGGGCTAGGATCTTTTTTCGCATAAGTATGGCTCACGAAGATCTTGAGTCATACTATAAAACAAACTTTGCACTTATTCAACACCATAAATACAGTCTTAGAGACATTGAAGATCTAATCCCTTGGGAAAGAGACATTTATGTCACTCTACTAAAGAACTGGATTGAGGAAGAAGAACAGCGCATAGCACAACAGTAATACTACAAATGAGTTTATTTGGAGCTGCTAATTCAGGTGTTGATCCTCAATCGGGGGCATACCTGACAAAACAACAAAGAATCGCTATGTTCCGCGCTTCACGTGGAATGGGTGGTGGAAATAGTGGTGGATCCGATAAAGCCGGTGGCGTACAGCCAAAATCGGCTATTGTTGTTGCTAATAAATTTGCAACTATAACGCAGACATTAAATAATAATTTTCAACAATCAGCAACTAATATTTCTGATCAGGCTCAGAGTAATAAAAAGTCTATTGAAAATCTTTATAGAATTATCTCTGACAAGAGAGATCAAGAATTAAAAACTGAAAAGCAAGAGACTAGACAAACTTCATTAGACCTTGAAAGGACTAAGAGACAATCCAGAGAGAATTTTGTTGAGGGATTGTCCAAGGCTGCTGCCGCAGCAATGGCACCACTACAGAAAACTGCCAATGCCGTAACCGGAAAGGTTATGAGTTTTTGGGATAAACTGAAAAGATTATTATTACTATTAGGTGGTGCTTGGCTGGTTGATAATCTACCAGAAATACTCGATAGTATTAAGTCATTTGATTTAAGTATTGATAGTTTTAGTACCGCTGTTGCTGGCATATTGCCGAATGTTCGTGGTATTTTTAATATATTTGATGGTATTGTAAGGGGAATATTAAAAGGTGTTAGGAAGGTTGCATCTACTTCTTTTAGAATTGCTGCTAAAATCGGTGGTACAGCATTTAGAATTGCTAGAAAAGTATTTGACTCAATAATTGACGTAACAGCTAGAGTCTCTGGTGCAATATTTAATGGGATAAAAAAATTAGGAAGTAAGTTATTTGATTTATACAAGAGTGCCAAAAATACTCTTAGTGGTGGTCTTAAATCTGCCCAAGCTGCTAAAAATGCCAAGGTAACTAAACCAAAGGGATTATTTGGGAATATTGTTGATAAGTTGAGGCAGGGTGGGAGTAAAGTTAAATCTTTTGCTAGCAACGTTGGTGGTAAACTTGGCTTTGATAAGATGCGGGAGGGTGCTTCTAACTTTGCGCGTGGATTAAAAGATAATATTAGTAGTTTTGGTGAAAAGGCAATGGGGAAATTGAATCCCCTACAGGCATACGCCACTAAAGAAGGTATTGAGAAGGGTAGTAAAGCATCTAGAGAGAAAGGAATAAGAAATCTATTAACCAGTGTATTTGAGAAAGCTGGAATAGCTGGAGGGGCAGGTAAAAAATTATTAGGTGGTATTGGGAGGATATTAAGACCTCTTTTGAGATTTCCTGGTGTTGGTATTGCGGTTGACATAGCACTCAATAAAGCAGGTGGTCAAGGTAATCAAGAGGCTCTTATTAGAGGACTTGCTTCTGGTATTTCCGGTATGGTGGGAATGAAAGCTGGTGCTGTTATTGGTGCTGGCATTGGAACCGTAGCAATCCCAATTCCTGGTCTTGGAACTGGTATTGGTGGCATTTTAGGTGGTCTTATTGGTAGTATTCTTGCTGCAAATACAGCTGATGCTTTGGCTAAAGCTGGGATGACGATGGCTGGAATGGAAACCACGTCTGATGAGACGATGGCTGCTAATTATGGTAATATTATTGAAAATATTACTAACAATAATAATACAGCTACGATTACTCCTGCCTCAGATAATAAAACAACTCACCCCGACAAGTCTATTAAAATTACTCCAGGAGATCGTATCGATGCTGGTAGCTTTAGTACACCAGATGGAATGCAATTGTCTGGTGGTCTTCCAGCGAGTACGTTTAACTTGCAGGAGCTTCCTCCAATTATGACCCGTATGGAAAAAGAGAAGCCAGAGGAAATTCTTCCACAGCAGGAAGTTAAACCAATTAATACTAGAGATCCCCAGACTGATATTTACAGACAACTTGCTGGTAAGATATATCAGTTAACTGAGGTAGGTGCTAACTAATGGCTAATCCCGCTGTCGCAACAAAAGCAATAGGAATTGCTAAAACTTTAGTAAGAGGTTCAAAATCTTTTCTTAAAGGAGTAGCTTCTACTTCCAATTCTGTCATATCATCTACTGGAGATAAAATTAAAGCTACAAGTTTAAAAATTAAAAATGAAAATCTAAGTCAGAGGAGAAAGGAGAGAGATACTGAGGAGCTTGAAAGAAGAGAAAGTAGGGAAAAGAAGAGAGAGAGAGGAATTGCACCTGCAGCAACTAAACTTGTAGATGTAGTTGTTAAAAAACCATTAGCTTCTTTATGGAAGCTTATAGCTGCTTGGGTTGTTGATAACTTACCTAAGATAATTAAGGAGGTTGAAATTTTTATTAAGAAGGTAAGAGTATTTACTGGATTTGTGAAAAGAGCTATTACTTCAGTAGGATCCACATTTAAGTCTCTTGGTAAAATTTTGAGTGCCTTTGTAAAAAATATAAAGGAGTTTGATTTTACGGATAAATCAGGCAGGATTGAAACTGCTAAAGAAGAATTGGATGAAAATCTTGAGGATATATCTACATCCGTCAGTGAAATGGGAGCAGTCTGGGGAAGAGAGGAGGAGGAGCTAGATTATATTCTAGAGAAATTTAAAAGTGAGGATAATGTAAAAAAAATACGTGCTGAACTTGATAAAGAATTTAAAGATGAGGAGCCAGCTGCCGAACCACAAACACCTGCTGTTGGCAAAGACTCTAAATCTGGTAAAACATCAAATCGTCAGGCACTTTTAGATACAATTTCTTGGGCTGAGGGAACTTCAGGTCCTAAAGGATATAATACTTGGTTTGGTGGTAGAACTGACTTGGATTTAGCTAAGCTGACCATTAATCAGGTTGTTGCAGAGCAGAAAAAAAGGCAAAGGAATAAAGATCCCCGAGCAAGGTTCTGGGATGGTACAAAGTATGACTACAGCTTTGCTGTAGGTAAGTATCAAATGTTGGAACCAGAACTTGCCGCAGTAAAAGCTGGATTGGACCCATCAAAGGCTAAGTTTACTCCTGAAAACCAGGATAAAATGGCTATTGCTCAGTATATAAAAGCACAAGCTGGAATGAAGGATTCCGAAATTGATTCCCCTCTTACTAGAGAAGGTATTGATAAATTAGCTCCTGTTTTTGCTTCTTTCCCGAATCTTATGGGTCCCGATAAATTCGGTAAAGTTGGAACAAATAGTAGTTTCTATGGGCAAGGTGGAAAGAAGGAAAGTGAAATTATGGATTTTTATTCAAAAGCTCAAGGGGCATCATCAAATAGACCTGAAACTAAACCAGCACCAGCAGTTCAGGCACCACAGCCAGCAGCAGCTGCCACTGGAACATCTAAAGTTGTTGATGAATTTCAGGGTGGAAAGTCTGGTAAAATTATAACTTCTAGTAAATATGGTTGGAGAGAGCATCCTACACTTGGTGGTTACAAAATGCATAATGGTATTGATCTAGCTCCTCCTGGAGCTGGTTATAGGGTAGCATTGAAAGCTTCTGGTGAAGTTACTAGAGTAGATTTTGATGGGAGTGGATATGGTTACTTTGTAATTATCACTTCAAAGGAAACTGGGAAGAGTTATATGTTTGCCCACCTCAAATCCATTTATGTAAAGAAAGGTGATTCCTATACTGGGCAAGCTATTGGTGAGATTGGCAGTACAGGTACCAGTACTGGTATTCACCTCCATTATGAGGTTTATATTGGTGGTAAGGATGGTCGTGCGATTGATCCAACTCCATATCTCAATATGATAAGCATTGGCAAGAAACTTTCAAAGAAAGAAACTGCTGCTCCAAGTAATGTAAATAGCACCTTATCGGGAGCAAAAAACGTTTTGTTGGATGGATTAGCTTCTATCAAGACTGGAGGAGCAAAGATTATTAATAATACAATATTAATGACCCAGAAAGAATATATTTCTAGGGAATAAATAGTGTAGGTGAATCTGTGTTGGAATGTCAATTAGACCATCTCTCTATAGAGTAATTACAATTAAAAAGGAAAATAGGACTGCAGATTTTAGACTAGCTGCGACGTCTATTGATTTCTTTGAGGATATCTTGTGCCCCACAGTTTCTTGTACGATTCAAATTGCTAATTCTGGTGGAGCAATTAAGAGTGATTCAACTGGTAAATATGTTTCTTTATACGAGGGAATGAAGATTCGTAAAGGTGAGGAAGTAGAACTTTTTATTCAGAGTAACTCAGCAACAAATCAAGATTTAGATTATGCCACCAGAAGATCGTTATATGTTAATGATATTACTGAGTTAATTAGAGACGATAGGTCGGAATTCTTCAAGCTTCATTTATTTTCTAAAGAAGCTTACATGAATGAGATGGTATTTCTTGAGAAAAAATATGGTGAGTCAACTAGAATTAGTGATCACGTAGAGAATATAATTTCTGAAAGTTTTCAGTCTTCAATTGAGAGTGATATTGATCCAACCTCAGTAAATTATGGTTTCTGGGGAAGTCAGATGAAGCCATTTGAGGCGATAATGAAATTAGCAAGTAAAGCTAATTCGGAGGGTAGTATAACTTCAGAAACAGGAAATTCATCAGCAGGATTCTTTTTCTATCAGACCAGGAGAGGATTCGCATTTAAGTCTATAGACAATCTGGTAGCACAGTCAGTTCATGTGCCCAAATATGTTTATACTGAATATAATGGATCCCCTGTTGATTTCAAGCCAAGAGGAGATCTAACTTCACTGGACTATAAAATAAATCATTTTGTTATAAATCAAGCTGGAAGTTTAGCTGAAGATCTGCGCAAAGGAGTTATCGCTTCAGCTAGGAGGTTTTTTGATCCAGTTTCATTTAATGTTACTGTTGATAATATCTTTAGTCAAGAGAATTATGGAATTATTCCAACTCTAGGTGAGCCACTTAATGAGGAAACACCAAAATTAGGTAATATTGACTTATCCAAATTCCCAACTAAAATTATCACAGAAACTTTTGATAAGGGTACTGCTAATCCAAAAGTAAGTACTAAAAATAATCTTGATCCAACATTATATTCATCTCAAAGAAAAATGAGATATAATTCTCTGTTTGCTCAATCGGTTAGTATTCAGGTTCCCCTAAATACAAATTTACACGCAGGGGATTTAATAGAGTGTGTATTCGCTAGTATTGGTGATAGTGAACTAACGGAGCCAGATAGAACCCAAATTAGCGGTATATATATGATAAAGGAATTGTGTCATCATTATGATCCAAGAACTTCCTATACATCTATGATGTTGACCAGAGACACTTACGGCGAAAGACAGAAGTAATCATGAGACTTTATTTCGGCAGAATTGCTCCAACAGAACCCCAGCAATCACAATTAGCTGGTGGTGGATGGTCTTGGAGATATAAAGTTCGTATTTTTGATAAACATCCTCCAGATAAGAATGTATTATCCGATGATGACTTACCGTGGGCTCAAGTATTGCTGCCTGTTACCGCAGGCTCTGGTGCCGCCAATTATGCGCAGACCCCATCATTAAATCAGGGCGATACTGTTAGCGTTGCTTATTATGATGAAGATGAACAGCAACCAGTCATTACTGGAATTCTTCCAAGAACTGATATAGTATCTAATGGTGATCCATCCGAAAACGGAAAAACGGGATATCTACCACATAGTGGATTTACAGAAAATAAAAATAAAAATAGTAAAGTTCCTGATGATGAATCCAATCAAAATAATGTAAATAGCCAACCATCAAAGAGAACTGACAAATTAGCATCTGCTGTTGGTAGTAAAATTGCGTTGGCAGATACTTGTGATCCCAATGGATATAAAGCTTCTGCTGTAACCAATGAGATTAATAACTTACTGGCAGAAATTCAAAAATTTACTGACAATGTGGCTCGTGTTGAGTCTATGATTGCCGGTACAATTGATAGAGTACATGCTCTAGTGAATCCATATGTTGGAGAAATGATATTCAACTTATTTGATGGGTTAGTTCCTTTATTGAATGCCGGATTGAGTGCGTTATACAAAAAAACATTTGCCGCAGTTCTAGCAGCAACTCAAGATCCTGTTAAAGCTAAATTGGCAGCGGAAGCTGTTCTAATTGCTTTACAGCCGCCAATTTTAATACTACAAGAAGCTATTCAATTGATAGCAAATGAAGTAGTCTCTGGTATGCTAACAAAAATTGAAGACCTAGTTAGAGATACTATTGAAAACAACGAAAATTTTAGTAGCTGTGCTGGTGCTCAATTTAATTCGGCTCTAGTTAATTCAATTATTAATGATATTGATGATGGTGTTTCTCCATTATTAAGAGCTGTGGCGACTATTTTGAGTGGTGGATTTAGTACTGAAGATGCCCTACGATCCACTATAGATATTGTTAGAGATTTTGCTGGGGGGCTTTTGGCATTGAATCAGAGTGGTAATAAATGTAGTGGACTTGTGAAAGAATATATTGTTGGTCTTGGTGCTGCTGACAGTATTGGTGATATTTTGGATGATATACTTAAAGCAGCTAACGTTGCTAATGGGGCTATAGAAGAAATTACTGGTTCTGCTGATAGTTTGACCAGGCAATTTGGTGATTTCCCATTCTTGAGTGAATATTCTGGCAATACTAGTGCGATCTCTAATTGTACAACAGATCTCCCTACAACTTGTTTTGGACCACAAGTTCAAATTTTTGGAGGAAGAGGTGAAGGTGCTACAGCAGAGGCATTTGTTGGTAGGTATGTTGATACTGTAGATGAAAGAACTATCACCAATAAGCAAGGTGGCGTTGTTTCTATCGAAGTAACTAATGGTGGGGAAGGTTATATATACCCACCATTTGTGGAGATTACAGACAACTGTGGGCTTGGGATTGGTGCTGTAGCAAGGTCTGTTATCAATAGGGAGGGTAAAGTAATTAGAATTTATATTGTAACTCCTGGAGAGGGCTATCCATCATCTGGTGAGGAGTTATTTGTTGTGAATGATGTACAGATAATCACTGGCGGCTTTGGTTATTCTCCTGGTATCGTACAGGATCAGTATGGTGGAAGATATGAAATACTTCCTAATGAAAGAGGAACGGTAATTAATATATTACCAATTAATATCGTTCAAATCCCTAATGATGTTGATAGTAATGAACTTATCATCAATATACCTTCCGTAGATCCCCCAATTCCTCCTGGGGGAACTCTTGTTAACGATAGTCCAATTGCTTCTGAACCAATAAATACAGGTAAAATATATGATGCTAATGGTAAATTTGTAGCTAATGCCATTATTGGTAGTGGACTGACTTATACACCAGTCCTAGTGAGACTACCTACGGCAGAGCAAATTGCTGCTGGTGAGATTTCTGATAGTCTCACTCCAAGACTTCTACAGACAGAAGTTGTTCAAGTTATTGATTGTGTTGAGAGCTAACTATGACTGCTAATTGGGAAAAAAGATCATTACATAGTTTTGGTTCTAATTTTAGAATAGATGTATGTAATCCACAAACTACTACTGCTGGTAGTCAAATATATGAAATATATGGGGTGACCGATAAGGAAGAAGATGTAAACCTTGTGGGTTTGGGGGAGAATGGAAACTTTCACATCTACAATGACAGAACTATTGAAATTGTTGGTGGACAAAAAGCAACATCTTCTGGGGTTGATATTTTAATCCAAGGCAAGAATGGAGATGTATGTATTAATGCCGATAGAAATGGTAGAGTTCGTATTCGCGCCAAAGATATTACCCTACAAGCTGATGAGGATATTGATATAGTTGCTGGTAGAAATGTCAGTATTAAATCTGGATCTGGTCGTACTCTTATAGCAGGTAATGTTTTAGAGAAGAGTGGTCTTAAGGGAAACTTATTAGACGACGCTGCGCAGTGGGCTACTAGAGTATTTGAGGATACTGGTCTTCCTGCTGGTGCTTTTGGGGCATTACTCTCACCATTTTCAGGTCTTACGGATCTAGCTGGTGGTTTAATATCATCTCCTAGTTTGTTTTCTGGATTAGTTGATGGGGCTATTGGTGGAGCACTAACTGGAATTACTGGAGGTCTTGGTGGAATTGCTAGTGGTGCTTTGGGAAGTCTTACTGGCGGTCTTGGTGATCTTGCTGGTGGTGCTTTAGGAAGTCTTACTGGCGGTCTTGGTGATCTTGCTGGCGGTCTTGTAGGTGACACTCTTGGTGGTGTGGTTGATGGTGCCCTTGGTGGAATTACTGGAGGTCTTGGTGGAATTGCTGATGGAGCCATTGGTGGGCTTACAGGTGGTCTTAATGATGTTGTAGGTGGTCTTACAGATGGTCTTACTTCTACTGTTAGTAGTTTAAGTGGTGGTCTAACTGAAACTGTGGGTGATTTTATGGGATTTGATCTCAATCAGACTGTGGGTGGGCTTGCCAATACTGCTACAAATACTCTTTTAAATGATCTCACATCAGGTCTAACTGACAATATTGGTAATTCTATTAATTTTGAAGAAGAATAGTCCCCTACTTCAACCCACCTAAATACACCAGCACCCGTTTTATTATTGACTAGTAATGGCTATTCAATTTCCAGCAAATCCAAACATTGGCGATCTGTTTACAGACGTTTCTACAAATATCACTTACTTTTGGAGTGGTAAATATTGGTCTGCCCAAGGTCCAGGAACGGGTATAGGAGCCACAGGCGCTACTGGTTCCGTTGGATCTACTGGATTTGGCGCAACAGGCGCTACTGGTTTTAAGGGGCAAAAAGGAAAAACTGGTTCTACTGGTCTCAGGGGACCAACAGGACCTAAAGGTTTTATTGGCTTAACAGGAGCTACTGGTCCTGATGGATCACCTGGTGGTGCCACTGGACCCCAAGGTCCTCTAGGTGCTACTGGAAGTACAGGTCCTCTAGGAAGTACAGGTCCTTTAGGTTCTACTGGTGCCACAGGTCCTCAAGGTTCTCCTGGTGGAGCTACTGGTGCTACTGGTATTGCTGGTCTTACTGGAAATCCTGGCGCTACTGGCAGTGAAGGTCCTGCTGGATCCCCTGGTGGTTCTACTGGTGCTACTGGTTTACAAGGTCCTCGTGGGGCGACTGGTTCTGGTGCCACCGGTCTTACTGGTGCTACCGGCTCACTTGGTCCTGTTGGTCCCCAAGGTTCACCTGGTGGTGCTACTGGTAGTACTGGTCCTTTGGGTTCTACTGGTGTTGGTTCTACAGGTGCTACTGGAATTAAGGGTGACATTGGATCCACTGGAATAGTTGGTCCACAAGGTGCTACTGGTATAAGTATTACCGGTGCTACTGGTCCTTTCGGTCCTGGTGGTCTTCCTGGTTCTACTGGTTTAACTGGAAGTACAGGAGCCACTGGTGAACTTGGTCCTGTTGGAACAACTGGATCTACTGGTCCTCAAGGCGATCCTGGTGGTGCTACTGGTGCTACAGGTGTTATTGGTACTACTGGAGCCACGGGTATAACTGGTTCTACTGGTGCTAATGGTGCTACTGGTCCCCAAGGTCAAGCGTCTCTAGTCCCAGGTCCTGATGGTTCTACTGGTTCTACTGGACCATTGGGTTCTACTGGTGCCACAGGAATTACTGGTGCCACTGGTAGTGATGGTCCTACAGGTCCTCTAGGTCCTAGAGGTTTCCTTGGTTCTACAGGTGCTACGGGTATCGTAGGTCCTTCTGGTGGTATTACGAACCAGTGGGAAACTACAGTATCAGTTCTAACTGCTAACAACGCAGCTTTAATCGCAGATTCCACGGGCTCTAATCTAAAAATATTTAAAGTATCAAAATTTGATCAAAGCTTTAATGATCAAACGGCATTCTTAAGTGGATTGGTACGGGGTAATACGATCACACTAGCTTCTGGTACTGGATCTTATATCTTTGAAGTTAAGGTTAACGGTGGTCTCGTCAATTCTGCTGGTGTTGAATGTTTCACTATCCTAGTTGAGTCAACAGGGGGTAGTGGAGTTCTTGATGCGGGTACAATTACATTAACCAAGGCAGCAACTAACGTAACATTTGTATTCTCTACAGTAAATATTTCGTATCCTAGTGCTGATGGAGACCTAACTATTGACTATAACTTTGAGTTCAACGGATATCCAAAGTATTTGGCATTCTCTCCAACTGATGTTTTGGGTGAAGATGTAACACAGTTCTTCTTTGATCCTTTGGCTAATAGTGGAGCCTTTACTGAATTCTATTTCCAAGCACAAATTACGGGCTCAATAAACGATTTTAGGTTTAATGTAGCAGGTGGTCATTATTACGCAGACATTAACTCTTGGCTATATGTTGGTCAAGTAGATACTTTATACGAAGTCCCTGTAGGTAGTGCTGATAATATCGCACAAGTTTGGAATGTTCAGGTTGCTGGTATATCCAAAGGTGCTACTGGTGTTGCTGGTTCTCCTGGTGGTGCTACTGGCGCCACTGGTATCGCAGGTCCTGCTGGTTCTCCTGGTGGCGCTACAGGTTCTACTGGTATTCCTGGTACTCCTGGTCTAGCTGGAGCAACTGGACCTAGTGGTGCGGCTGGTCTTCCTGGTATTCAAGGTGATCCTGGTGGTGCCACAGGTGCTACTGGATTTACTGGTGCTGTTGGTGCTACTGGTATTGATGGAATAATTGGAACAACAGGTGCTACAGGTCCTCAAGGTTCTCCTGGTGGAGCTACTGGTGCCACTGGTCTTCAAGGTTCTACTGGTTTAGGTGCTACTGGCTCTACAGGTCCTCAGGGCGATCCTGGTGGTGCTACAGGTCCCGCAGGTTTACAGGGAAATCCTGGTACAAACGGTATTCCTGGTAATCCTGGCACAAATGGTACTGCTGGTTCTACAGGTGCCACAGGTCCACAAGGTACATTTGGATCTACTGGTGCCACTGGATTGACTGGTCCTACAGGTCTTGGTGAGCTTGGTGGTACAGGTGCTACAGGTGCTACGGGTCTTCCTGGTGCTGGTGGAACACCTGGTTCTGCTGGAATTGAAGGTGCCACAGGTCTGCAGGGTAATCAAGGTATAGCTGGATTACAGGGGGTTGAAGGATTAGTTGGTGCTACAGGTCCTGTGGGTCCACAGGGTCCCACAAGTGGTGGTACAGGTGCTACTGGCTCTATTGGTCCACGGGGTTCTACTGGGGATCAGGGCGAGCCTGGTCCTCCTGGTCCTTTCGGCGGTCCTGCTGGTCCTCCTGGTCCTCCTGGTCCCGGTGGTGGTCCTACAGGTGCTACTGGTGCTACAGGTGTTCCTGGTGCTACTGGTGTGCGGGGCGAGAAAGGAGATGGTGGTTCACTCGGTGCTCCTGGTTCTACTGGTGTTGAAGGTCCCAAGGGTGATGGTGGAGCTACTGGTCCACAAGGTATTCAGGGAATACAGGGAAATAATGGTGGATTGGGTGCTACTGGTGCTACTGGACCTGATGTGAGGGCAGTTGGTGTGAACGCAATCTTTACCACAGCAGATGGTAAAACTATAACTGTTACTGATGGGATTGTTACTAATGTAGTTGACGCTTAACTTACACCTCTTAATATGACTTATATTAATAAAAAAGTACCATCAAATGGATCTCTACGTGTTGTCCGAAACGGTCAGTTAGAGTATGCTGGACTCCCATTAAATGGTGACAAAAACCAAATAGTCACATTTGATGTAAAGAATGATGAATTTGAGTCTACTAACTTAAAAGACTTATTGGCTTTAGGTGGGGGTGGTACTGGTACTGCTTTGACTGTGAGAGAATCGCGGGGCTTTGGTGGTACTATTGGTGAAAGTCTATCTAATATTAATACAATAACGTTTGATGAAAATACTGGCTTTAATGTAGAAGATGCTGGGAATGGTGAAGCATTCATTAGATTGGGATCATCATTTGCTCCTTGGTTTGTTGCAGGTCAAGGAACATTGATACCAGATGGCGAGGAAGCTATTACCTTTGTTGCTGGTGTTGGTATTGCTATATCAACCAAAACTACAAGAACTGGTATTGGTACTACATTATCTAAAGCAATTATCTTTACGAGTACTGGTGTTCCTGGTCCTCCTGGTCCTTCTGGTGGTGCTACCGGAATTCAAGGTGCAACTGGTCTCCAAGGATCCACGGGAGCTACGGGATTTACAGGAGCCACTGGTTCTACTGGTCCTATTGGAGCTACTGGGTTAGCCTCTATTATTCCTGGTCCTCCTGGTCCTAATGGTCAACAGGGCGCTACTGGTCCTCTCGGTCCCCAAGGTTCTACTGGCGTACCAGGGGCTACAGGACCTAGAGGATTTATTGGTGCTAGTGGTGCTACAGGTCCTCAAGGTAGTACTGGTGTTCAAGGTGCTACTGGTACTACTGGTCCTCAAGGAACTACTGGTGCTACTGGAGTTTTTGGTTCAACAGGTGCCACTGGTCTTAGTGTAATTGGATCTACTGGTGCCACTGGTCCCCAAGGTTCTACTGGCTCAACTGGTGCTACTGGAGTTTTTGGTTCTACAGGTGCTACTGGTACTGCTGGTCCTACTGGTGCTACGGGGGCAGGTCTTACTGGTGCTACAGGACCTACTGGGTCTACTGGAATTCAAGGTGCCACTGGTCCCCAAGGATCTACTGGTTCTACAGGAGCTGGTACTACAGGCGCCACAGGATCTACTGGAATTGATGGCGCTACGGGTCCCCAAGGAACTACTGGAGCTACGGGATTTGGTGCCACAGGACCTACTGGGTCTACTGGGATTCAAGGCGCTACTGGTCCCCGAGGCACTACTGGTGCTACTGGGTCAGGTGGAACAGGTGCTACAGGATCTACTGGAATTGACGGCGCTACTGGTCCCCAAGGAACTACTGGAGCTACGGGATTTGGTGCCACAGGACCTACAGGATCTACTGGAATTGAAGGTGCCACGGGTCCCCAAGGAACTACTGGAGCCACTGGGTTTGGAGCAACAGGACCTACTGGGTCTACTGGAATTCAAGGTGCCACTGGTCCCCAAGGAACTACTGGAGCCACTGGAATTGGTGCTACTGGGGCTACGGGAATTCGGGGTGCCACAGGATCCACTGGTCTTCAAGGTACTACTGGAGCCACTGGAATTGGTGCTACTGGGGCTACGGGAATTCGGGGTGCCACAGGAGAGAGTGGATCTTCAGGCGCAACTGGTGTCACAGGAGCAACTGGTGTAGGTGCTACAGGTGCTACTGGTCTTGAAGGTGCTACTGGTCTCGCAGGTTCTACTGGTCCATTTGGCGCTACTGGTGCTACTGGTGCTCCTGGAACTGGGGGATCTACTGGAATTGGAGGTGCTACCGGTGCTACTGGATTTGGTGCTACTGGTGCTACAGGCACATCTGGATCTACTGGAGCTACTGGTTCTCTAGGTTCTACTGGAGCAACTGGTTCTTTGGGTGCTACTGGTCCTCTAGGTGCTACTGGATTGTTAGGTTCTACAGGATCTACTGGTCCATTGGGTGCTACAGGTGCTACGGGATTAGGGGCTACAGGTGTCATAGGATCTACTGGTCCCTTGGGTGCTACAGGTGCTACAGGATTGGGGTCCACTGGTCTAACAGGTTCTACTGGTCCTACTGGAGCTACTGGTTCTTTTGGTGCTACAGGTCTTGATGGTCCTCTGGGATCTACTGGAGCAACCGGATTAGGTGCCACTGGTATTCCGGGGGCTACTGGTCCCCTTGGTTCTACAGGTGCTACGGGTGCTCCAGGAACAAGTATCAATGTAAAGGGAACAGTACCAACCTTTGCTGACCTACCAACAGTTGGTAATCAGGTAAATGATTTATACTTGGTTGCTGATGAAGGGGGTGAAGGTTATGTTTGGGATGGTACATCCTGGAATGCTGTTGGTAAAATTCAAGGTCCCACTGGTCCTCAAGGGGCTACTGGCGCAGGTGCTACAGGTGCTACAGGTCCATTAGGTGCTACAGGTGCTACTGGTCCACTGGGTTCTACAGGTGCAACTGGTGTATTTGATAATACTAGTGATATCACTACTACTGGTAATATTGAAGCATCAATTATTACAGCAACTGTAAAATTTATAGGTGATTTTGATGGTAATGCCGCAAGCGCAGATGAAGCCGCATTGTCAATTGAGTCTCAAGTATCAACAGCAGGAGGAACTGATGATGATCATAGAGTTATAATTGTTGATGGTGTTAATGGACCCCTCGGACTAGAAAGTGATAATGGATTATTTTACAGACCATTGTCAAATACATTATTTGCTGGTAGATTTATTGGTGAAGGTGTTATTTCCTCTTTTGCTGACGATACTAGTGGCACCCAGGCTATATCTAATAGCACAACTTGGATCAATTCAACGTTGTCAGTGACTATCACCAAGCAATTATCAACTAGTTCTATCCTTGTTCTTGTAAGTCAATCATATTTGGCTAGTTCTGCGGTTGGTGGTATTAGAATACAGAGGGGAGGCACTACAATTTTGAGTGCTGATGCGGATATTGGAGTTTTGAGTGCCAGTACGGGCACACCATTGACCACCACATCTCTATTAAATAGATGGTCTTCTTCCTACTTGGATGCAACTACAGCTACGGGATCTATTACATATTCTACACAGTTTAGGAGAAGCTCTGGTAGTGGTTTCTTTGCGACTCAACCATCGGGTAATGTTAGTACTATCCAAGTCTTTGAGATTGGCTGATCCTATGGTATAATACATAGGATACACTCAACATATATTATGCGATTTCATATTCTAGGTTTGCCCCACACGGTGTCTAGTAAAGAATATGTTGCCTGTGCTTACACCCAAAAGGTAGTAAAGTTCGGCAAGATGATGAAAGAACGTGGGCACGAGATAATTCATTATGGTCATGAAGATAGTGATCTAGTATGCGATGAACACGTTACTGTGACTACCAATGCCGACCTAGAAAAAGCATATGGATCCTATGACTGGAGAAAGAACTTCTTTAAGTTCAATACGGGTGATCACGCATATCAAACATTCTATAAGAATGCTATTGAAGAAGTTGGAAAGAGGAAGCAACAACATGATTTCATTTTACCTTTTTGGGGATCAGGTACTCGCCCTATTTGTGATGCTCATCCTGACCTTATCACAGTAGAGCCTGGTATTGGCTACGCAGGAGGTCATTGGGCTAACTGGAAGATCTTTGAGAGCTACGCTATTATGCACGCTTATCAAGGTTTGGCGGCTGTTGGCACTTGTCAGCAAAGCTGGTATGATGTAGTTATTCCTAACTATTTTGATTTAGAGGACTTTGAGTATGCGCCAGAAAATAAAGAGGATTATTTTCTATTTTTGGGTCGTGTATATTCTGGTAAAGGTATTGATATTGCCGTCCAAGTAACCGAGAAGATTGGAGCCAAGCTAGTAGTAGCTGGTCAGAACCCAGAGAACAGAACATTCCCACCACACGTTGAGTTTGTTGGATATGCCGATGTAGAGACCCGTAAGCGCCTTATGAGCCGCGCTAAGGCGTCCTTTGTAGCTTCCACATACTTGGAGCCATTTGGTGGTGTACAGGTGGAGAACTTGCTCTCAGGCACCCCTACGATCACTACTGACTGGGGAGCATTCGTAGAGAACAATCCACACGGACTAACTGGATTCCGTTGCCGCACCTTTGCTGATTTTGTAAATGCCGCTAAAAACATTGATAGCATTGCTCCTAGCGTATGTCGTAGTTATGGCGAGCAGTTCTCCCTAGAGAATGTCGCACCAAGATATGAGAAGTTTTTCCAAGATGTTCTCAATGTATATACTGGGGAAGGTTGGTATAAACTATGAAAAGAATTGCCTTTTTTACATACAATGAATGGGCTTTCGGGTCTATTCATAAGGCTTTAATAAAAGAACTTTATAAAAATGGCATTGATGCTAACATTATTGATTGGAATATTACATATACCAGAGAAGAGTTTGATGCTTTTCAGGAAATCTATGATGTATTTGTTACAGTACCAGGAAACGCAGTAACTGCTATACTATCCTATGGTGTTCCTTATAGTAGTATTATTGCTATCGCTCACGGTAGATATGATATTCAGTTTGGTTTAGCCGAAGGAAATGATTTCAATGCTTTCTATGCGTATGGCGGTGTTAGCGCAGATTTGGGAGAATATTCATATAACCTTGGTATTACTAGGGACTTCTATGTTGTCCGTAATGGTATTAACTTTGATGAGTTCTACCGCCCAGTAGCAGAACAACTAAATGTTATTGGGTATTCGGGTGCTATTGAAAAAGATAATCCCCACTCTGATATTAAGGACTGGAAGCGTGGTTATCTAGTCAAAGAAATCGCATCTAGAACCAATACCCAGATACTTCTACCGTCACAAAGAAGTCATCTAGCAATGTCTGCTTACTATAAAGATATAGATTGTCTTATGGTATCTTCCACAGAACAAGAATCTTGTGGTCTTCCCTTGTTAGAAGCAGCCGCAGCAGGTAGGCTACCTATATCAACTCTCACTGGTATCAATAGAGATTTTGAAGTTCCTACTGGCGTTATATTGCCAATGGAAGAAGATCGCTATATATTTGCGGGTATGAATGCCATCAATACACTTAAAGAAAACCCCAGCTTCTTTAAACAGCTATGTACAAATGCCCAAGATTTTGCTAGAATACACTACGATTGGTCTGTTGTTATAGACGGCTGGATCACATTACTCACATTATAAGATTATGCTTACCGATTTAATACAAATTGTAGACTGCCTTACTCCCGAAGAGACTAAAAGGTGTCTTGAACTATTGGAAAATGAAGAATGGTCACCTACTACTGTGTTTGGTATGAGTGGAAGTGAGGTGAATCCTGGTATTCGTCTTAATGATAGAGTTTGCTTAGACGATGCATCAGAATGTGCTAACATTATGCATGAGGGTATGAATGCCGCCCTATTAAAATATAAAGATACTGTGGCGGGAATTAACCAGGAGTTTCAAAAGTTTCCTATCCCAGGTACCTATAGAACAAATTGTTTCCGAGAATCTATTCAGGTTCTCCGATATACTGAAGGTCAGTATTACAAGTGGCATACTGATGAGGCTACTGATAAGACCCTTAATGAAGTCAATAGAACCATCTCTATGGTTTTATATCTAACAGACGATTTTGAGGGTGGAAGAACTCACTTTATCCATCGTTACTATAAGCCAAAAGCTGGTCAGGTATTAGTATTCCCATCTAACTGGTGTTTCCCACATGAATGTGAAGTGGTCACCAAAGGAACTAAAGTCGCAGCAGTTACTTGGTATCACTCACATTATAACTTTGATTAATGA
>Ga0181397_1000018_pt1 | contig 51970 bp, 54 predicted proteins | sample 20SPOviralmetaG_FD_130126 | JGI IMG/M metagenome (GOLD analysis project Ga0181397, IMG submission 130126) | Marine viral communities from the oligotrophic San Pedro Time Series (SPOT) site, San Pedro Channel, CA, USA - 20 SPOT_SRF_2011-02-23 | ecosystem: Environmental > Aquatic > Marine > Strait...
CTTGCTTCAGCAGCCATCAGTACTCTTGTTGGTTATGGGGCTACCCAATTAGGGTCAACAATGGGGTTAGGGAGTGGAATGTCTAAACTTATAGGGTCTTCAGCTGGTAATTACGCCGGGATGTTAACTACTGGAGCGCCTTCTTCGGGAGGGGCATTTGGAGCAGCTGCCACAGAAGATGGAGCGTTTACTAATATATTTAGTCCCGATCCTACCAGATATGGTGCTGGAGGTTATAAATTCACGGCGACAGGGGGGGCTATTCCAAGAACCTCTGGAGTAGATACTGTTCCAGCGATGCTTTCAGGGGGAGAATTCGTAATGAATGCTGCTGCTACTCAAAATATTGGAGCAGCTAATTTACAAGCTTTAAATTCTGGCTCTACAGGGCTTAATGACAATTCAGATTTAGTTCTTAAACTAGATGAGCTTATAAGGGCCACAGAAGACTCTCAGACGGCGGGTAACATCAGTATCACTGTAAATGGATCTAACGGGTCCGAAAGTAGTGTCGGTGGTCAGGGAGCCTCTGAGGAGCAAAGAAACCTATCCGAGAAAATCAAATCTGCTGTTAAGCAGGTCATTGCTGACGAGAAAAGATTGGGGGGACAACTTAGGAGATAATGTTTGATTCAAGACTAAATGAAGAAGTAGAGGTCCGTGTTGCGGGGAAACACCTATCTGGTGTTGATTCCGCTAGTATTTCATATTCCAATAATGCGACGACATCTAAGATACTAGGGTCCAAAAACGGATTAACTACTGTTGGTGCAGCTACACAACAGACTTTATCTGTATCTAGATATCTTATTTATGATGATCCTGTTTTAGCTTTGACAGGAGCATCAAGCACTTCGGGATCTGTGACTTACAACAGTCAACGATATGAGTTTGATAGTGGTTACTTAAATAACTATTCTGTTAATTGCGCTGTTGGTTCTGTGCCTAAAGTAAACGCTGATTTCATAATTATCGATGAATTAGTCAGTCAATCTAGTCAAACCTTGTCTTCTGAAAGCATAAGCTCTATAGATATACCGTCTCAAGGATCTATAAGTATAACCTGTGACAACTCATCCACAAACCGTGTAATTGGTTTTGATTACTCAATCAAAGCGGAAAGAAAACCTCAGTATAGCATTGGCCAAGAATCTGCGGTTGCTGTAGAGTTGATCCCCCCATTAGAATATTCTGCTCAAGTTCAAATAGAAGTCGATCAAGCTTTACCTGAATCAGCTTTTAATTTTTTAACTAACAGGGAAAACAAAACTATTAGTTTTGATATAAATGGTCGGGGAGGAGCTGATATTCAATCATTAAGTATTCCTAATGCTTCCTTAGTTAGTGAGTCTTTATCCGCTTCAGCTGATGGAGCGTTAGTTTTAAATTTAAATTATATTGGTCATGGCTTCTGATTTGTTTTATAATAGAGATTCTAATATTTCTGGAGTAACAGTAGAAACTGATTACTCAGGTCTTAGTTTAACCCCTGTATATGGGTCAAAAGTTTCGTTTAGATCAAAATCGTTTACTTACGAAGTAGATGATTTTCAAACAAACATAATCCCATCTTCTCTAAACAATTTAGAAGCTGAATATCAAGTTAGGTATGACGTAAATGAAACTAACGCTAGAAAAATAGCGGCATTTATAGAAAGCAAAAATGGAGATACGCTTTTTGAATTCAATATAGATAACAGCGGGATATATAAATCGTTATCTGGTATTTCTGACAGTTACGGAATTAATCATATTAATAATCAACATTATGAAGTCGCTGTAAAATACACTGTAGACCAATCTCCTAGTTTATTTAATTGGTCTGGAATGAATTTTACTAATTTATCTTTTCAAAGTTTCGCATATTCAAATAATTATAAAAAGTATGATGTGGTATATACAGGGGTCAATACAAACAAATTAAACAACTTTTACTATTGCTCAGGAGACCATACTTCTTCTGCCGCTAATTCTCCTACAGGAGCTTCTTCAGCTTGGTCTCAAGACTTCTTCTTTAAGCCTGACATAGGGTTACAAAATGAAGTTCAATTGAAAAACGAAAAGATCGAATTTAAAAACTCTTTTACGAAAAGAATAAAAACAAAAGATAATAATGCATCATTCCCCGTTTCTTATGAATTTAACAACATTAGTGATAAGCAATTAAAATGCATGTTACACTTTTTAGAGAATAAAGCGGGTTATAGAAGATTCAGACATCAGATACCATCTGTATATAATAGACCCAAAGTTATGTACTGCCCAGAATGGGATCATACTTGGAAATATAAAAACTCAAATGATCTATCTTTAACTTTAGTTGAAGATGTTTTAGGTGTAATCCCAACAGGAACTTAATATGGCTAGAGATATTTTAAAAAGTAATAATTCGCTTGTGATTGCTGGGCAAAGACCAGCGTTTTCCACTAGTGATAGGGTTGGGGACGCCATGAGTGGAGCTTATATGAGTACCGTTCAGAGTGTGTCTGTTGGTTTTTCTCAGCAAAGGCAGAAATCAAAACAGCTTAGTTCTCAAAATTTATCTATTAATGATATTACTAGAATGCCAGATGTTGATTTGTCTATTAGTTATTATTACACACCAGCAATGCTAAACGAAAGTTTATTAGGTTTGGTAGATGCTAATCCTTCTTACCAAGGTACGGGATTTTTTGAGGGTTATACTAATCAGGATCAAAATTTTTATATAATAAATCATGAAGACCAAGGTTCAGATATGGTTACAAATAAATCTTCAGAAGTTGGGAATTTAACTGCTAATTCGGAGGTCATCTCTATCGGTAACGCTTTTTTGACGAGTTATTCTTTAGGGTTTTCAATAGGGTCCATGCCAGTAGTGTCTACATCTTATAAATGCTCAAATATTAAGATGGAAAAAGGCCCATTTGATGAGTCTTTAAATCCAGCAATCAATTTACAGTCAGGTAATAACACCAATGTTGGTGTTGTTCAACTAGAAGACGCTGGTATTTCTGGTTTAGATTATTATAGTAACGTAAATAGATTCTCTCCTCCACTTTGTAGTCCTACAGGCGTTAATGTAACATTGCAAAATTTACAGATTGGTGGCGCTCCTATTAGTGGGGACGCGCATTTACAATCATTTTCGTTTAATATTCCAATTAATAGAGTAGATCAGTTTGGTTTAGGCAGTGATTATCCTTATAACCGTAAAGTTCAATATCCTATACAATCTGATGTCAATTTAGAGTTTGCGGTTTCTGGTTTTGCTACAGGAGAGATTGCAAATTTAATAACTAATGAATCAACTTATAATTTTGATATCCAAGTTGTAGATACCAATGAAGAATATCAGAATACTTTTTCATTTGAGGATTTAAGATTAGAAAACTTGTCTTACTCAATGAATGTTAATGACCAAATGAATTATTCTTTGAGTTTTAGCTTAGAAATAAAAAATCAATAAAATGGGTTTAAAAATAAAAAACAGCAAGAATATTGTTACTAATGGGCTAGTTTTAACCTTGGACAGTTCTGACAAAATATCTTATCCCGGAAGTGGTAGCATATGGGCAGATAGAATAGGTAGTAATAACGGAACATTAGGAGGTGGAACAACTTTTAGTTCAAATAATGGCGGTATATTTCTTTTTGATGGTACAAATGAAAAATGTGATTTAGGGAGTACAGCGAAAAGCTTGGTACAGAACAAGACTAATATCAGTATGGGAATTTGGGTTAATTTACAAGCCCTTGGAAGCCTGAAAGGTCTCATAGGTACACTGAAATATAGCTGTTCTAAAAATCTAGGTTTAGTAGCGTCAAATTCCACTTTGCACTTTTATAACGACACTTCTACTTGCGTTTCTGCTAGCATATCAGGAGCAATGGTTACCAATAAGTGGATTTATTGCGTAGGTACATATGATGGTACGACAACAAAAGTTCACATGATAAAAGATGCGAGTTTGTCTTCTGCTAGTAGCACGACTAAATCAGGCAATACAAACTCGTTTGATTCTAATTTTGTAATTTACGGGGCGCATGGTAGCGCCACTAATGCATACGGTTCTTCAGCTCATGTATACAACAAAGCTTTAACAGTAGCAGAGGTTCTCCAGAACTACAATGCCACCAAATCTAGATTCGGTCTCTAATCATAATCAACCTTAACATTCTTACTCTCGTAAGTTTTGCTTTGCGCCGTGTGTTTCTTCCCTCCTGTTTTTTTGGAGTAATCCTCAAAGTATTTCTTTTTGACTGGATCAACTCCTCCTGCTTTTTCAGCTCGCCTCTCACTCATCTCTTTGGAGTAGTCAAACATATCTCCAAAAGTGCCTTTCTTTCCTCCTGTACTATCAGCAAATTGTCTTTGACTAAAAGGATCGATGTTTGAATCGATAGAGGCGTGAGGCACACTAAAAACCCTTTTCCATTCAAGACCAAACTCATCGATATGGATATGTTCATCATTCATTGATTGAAGAATATCTTTCTCTTCTCCTGTATCTGGATGACGGTAGGTATACAAAGGCATATTTGATTATAAATAAAAACGGGGGCGTTTCCACCCCCGTTTAGTTAATTTACCTTTATCTTAGAGGGTTTTAAAGCTCCTTTTTTTGGAAGCTCTAGTTGCAATAAACCATTTTCCATTCGACAAGTAATATTTTCTGTATAAACTTTTTTCATTAATTTAACAGAGAATTTTTTCTTTAATTCTTCAGACTTGGTTTCAATATTTAACAGGTCGTCTGTTACTTCAACTGAAACCTCTTCTTTAGAAACCCCCGGCAGTTCGACTCTTAGCTCATAATAATCACCTTTGTCTTTAAGGGTGTTATAAGGCTGGACTGAATAGTCTTCGAACAAGTTATCAAATAATGTATTAATCATACAATACTATTATCATGATTTATGCCACGTCAAAATCCTTGAAGATACGGTATAAAATAGCGTCTACAGTATTAGAGTAAGTCAACCTGTCTGCCAACTTTTGTCCTTCTGTGTTAATTTGTCCCACCTTACTTTCAGCTCGTTTCATAGCCTCAACAACATCTTCTTCCTCCCAGTCATAAAATGTTCCTTGATTAAAGAGTGACCCTTCTTTGAAAAAGACATTATCGTAACAGTCTACTTCTCCTGAAGGTTCCACCATGATACAGTTATTCTCGTTAGCCCAATCTTTATGAGATGTGGCATTAAGAACAACGCTCCATTTGCCAAGGCAAGTTGCGTTAAAAGCAGGGAGGTTCCAGCCTTCTGCTCCAGACAATCCTGTAAGGTCAATATCAATTGCATTTAAAAAATCATTAACTTCTTCGTTTTTTTCTAAATGAGGAAGGAAATTAACATTTGTATATCTTTGCCCTTGTAAGATAGCATCAATAGTTTTCTGCATATCTTCAGGTTTATAAAAAGGATTATTAATCAAACATGAAAGCTGGTATTTCGGATTATTACCGTAGGTTTTTAACCAAGTTCTGATTATCTTACCTGTATGCTTTCTATGTTCAAACTTGCCCATTAAACCAAAATGGGTAATTCCACTTAGGTACTCTTTTTTTGTTTCGTAGAAGTCTTTGTCGAAACCCAAAGGGCAGAAGCTACTGCTGAACAGATCAGAAGCATGTTTAGAGCTGAAGAACGTTTCGGTTTGAGCTTCACAGAGTTTTATTTCTTGGTCCGTAGGTTTATTACACTCATAAAAGGAAAAAAGATATTGTTTCTCGTTTTTTCTATTCTCTGACCCGTTAAGATGCCATATTTTTAATACTGGTATCTCAGGTTTCAGGAATGAGTATCTATTATCAATAGATTGAAGAATTTTGTCCTTCAGCTCTTCAGATACATCGTAAGCTGATAAATCAACTTTCCCTGTTGGCCAAATCCCTACATCATGACCTTTCTCAAAAAGCTCTCGGATAATGTTATAAGAAACATTACCGAGGCTTAGAGAGTTGATGGGGGCATCAACTAAGATCTTCATTAAAAGGGAGGCTCATCATCTCCACCTGCACCTGCGGCTACAGGAACAGCAGAAGTGGAGTTAGAAGTATTACTAGAATCTTCCTTCTTTCCGCTATTCAAGAACTGAATACTGTTTCCTCTAATGAAATACTTAGATTGAGGTTTCCCTGTTTCCTTGTTTGTCCAAGTATCCATCGCCAGTTCTCCTGAAAAAACAAACTCTCGACCTTTAGTGAGGTACTTAGAGGCGATTTCGGAAAGCTTATCCCACACCTCAAGATCAATGAAGCATTTTGTTTTAGCATTACTTGGTGAAATACCCACGCGAAGTTTAGTTACTGACTTCCCGCCGGATAACTGGCGTGTTTCTGGATCTTTTACAAGATACCCTACTGATGTAATATTGTTATACATAATCTTCTGATTGTTTTTTGAACTTTGATAAACAACGGTTGTGTATGTTTATCACCCCTTGAATGCTCATTCCTAGTGAATGAGCTACCTTTCTCCAAGGAGTTACCTTATTAGAGCAACTATTGTATCTAATGTCAATAATTTTTTTCATTCTGGGGTCTTTTTCTTGTTCTACAAAATTGATAAATAAAGAAAAAACCTCAGATTTTTGATTAACTTCTAAATAATCATCATCGTGAGGTTCTTTTGTCACCTCGTCTATAGGACATTCTCTAAACTTTTTCTTCTTCGTCAAGGTATTTAAACATTTCCACTTAGCTTCGTTAGCTAGGTATGTCGGAAATTTAGCACCTCTTGAAGAGTCGTATTTCATTACAGAGTTATAAATGGTGAATTCCTTGTCCTGCAATAGAGTGTTCCTTTCTGCATTATTTGAGTCCCCAGATAAAAATTTGTCTACCATACTATGGTAAACTCCTGAATGTCTGTTGATTATTTCGATAAGACTTTGATCGTCTTGGTCTTCTTTGACCTTGTTTATTAGTTCTTGATCCGTTTGCACATTTCTGATTTTAAGTTAAAACAACGGATATTACTAATATTGATTAATCATTATTAATAATGATTAATATAAACGTAATCAAACATGATTTCGATTTCTCTTTCAGAGGCTTTTCTATAAAGGGAACGAAACCTCAGGCTTCTCTCTCGTCTAACGGTATTATATGAAAAATTAGAGTTGTGTCAAGAAAAAAAAATTAATAAATTTCCGCTTGAGGTTGGAGGAATTATGAGTATAAGTGTAACTCTCTCTGTTATGATTTTTGAAGAACAAGTATCACGTAAGCCTGACCATTATTCTTGGGCAGGAGATTTCATCGAAGCAATGCACAATGGATTTTGGACCGATAAGGAATTCAGTTTTTCGTCGGATATCCAAGACTTCAATGTTAACCTTGATGATCAAGAACGTGAGATTATTGTTCGCACTCTTTCGGCTATTGGACAAATCGAAGTAGCCGTCAAGAAGTTTTGGAGTAAGTTGGGAGATAACTTGCCCCACCCATCTTTGAGTGATCTTGGATTCGTAATGGCTAATGTAGAAGTTATTCACAATAACGCTTACGAGAGGCTTCTTGAGGTTCTAGGTCTAGAAGAGGTTTTTGAGCAGAACTTGAAATTAGACTTCATCCAAGGTCGGGTTGATTACCTACGTAAATACACGCACAAGTTTTATAAGAACAACAAGAAGCAATATGTTTATGCTTTGATACTGTTCACTCTTTTTGTAGAGAATGTATCTCTGTTTTCTCAGTTTTACGTCATAAATTGGTTTGCTCGCAATAAAAACGTTCTGAAAGATACTGACCAGCAAGTGAAATATACACGCAATGAAGAGAATGTTCACGCTCTGGTCGGAATGAAAATCATTAACACTATCCGTGAAGAGCATCCTGAATTTTTTGATGATGAGTTGGAGGAAAGAATTCTGCACGAAGCTGGCCAAGCTTTTGAAGCAGAGAGCAAGATTGTTGATTGGATGATCAACGGTATTCGGCAGAAAGGATTAAATGCTGTCGTCCTTAAAGAGTTTATCAAGAATAGGATCAATGACTCTTTAGATAAAATAGGCTTTAGACAAGCTTTCGATGTTGACAAGAATCTGCTGAAAGATACGATCTGGTTTGAAGAGGAACTGCTTGGCAATAATGCTACAGATTTCTTTTACTCTAGACCTGTTGAATACTCAAAGAATTCACAGACATTCAACGCAGAAGAATTGTTTTAATGACTGAATATTATTGGCTAAATGAGGACTCAAGAATTTTTCTTGAGAGGGGCTACTTAAAAGGTGAGACTCCAGAAGAAAGAATAAGGGGCATAGCTAATACAGCTCAAGGTTATTTGGGTATTGAAGGCTTCTCTGATAAGTTTGTTTCTTATATGGAGCAGGGATTTTATTCTCTGGCTTCTCCAGTGTGGTCAAACTTCGGCAGAAAGAGGGGATTGCCTATATCCTGTAATGGGGTTTATGTGCCTGACAGAATGGATGGGATTTTATCCAAACAAAGTGAAGTAGGGATGCAGACGAAGCATGGTTCTGGAACTTCTGCTTATTTTGGTGATCTAAGGGCGCGGGGGGCAAAGATTAATTCTGGTGGAGAGTCTTCTGGAGCAGTCCATTTTATGGAGCTTTTTGACAAAGTGGCAGCTGTAGTTTCTCAAGGAAATGTTCGTCGAGGTTCTTTTGCTGCTTATTTACCAATTGATCATCCTGATGTTAAAGAGTTCTTGAGGATCAGGAGCGAAGGTAATCCTATCCAAGAAATGTCTTTTGGGGTGACAGTCGGAGATGAATGGATGAAATCTATGATTAGTGGAGATCCAGAAAAACGTCAGGTTTGGGCTTCTGTAATCAAGAAAAGGTTTGAGACAGGCTACCCATATCTATTCTTCAAAGATACAGCTAATAATCAGGCTCCCGATTGCTACAAAGATAAAGGTATGGAGATATACGCCTCCAATCTTTGCAATGAGATTAGTTTACCATCTAAAGAAGATGAGTCTTTTGTTTGTTGTTTGTCTTCTCTGAATCTTGTCCGTTGGGATGAGATCATCAAAACTGATGCGATAGAAACTTTGACAATGTTTTTGGATGCTGTCATGCAAGAATATATTGAAAAGACTGAAGACCTTCCCTTTATGGAGGCTTCTCACAATTTTGCTAAACGTCATAGGGCGTTGGGAATGGGTGTCCTTGGTTGGCATTCATACCTACAAAGCAAAAAGATTTCGTTTGAGAGTATGGAGGCTAAACTAGCTAATAGCTCTATATTCAAAGAAATTAGAAACAAAAGCGATAAAGCTACGGAAGAATTATTTAAACTCCTTGGTGGTCCTTTATACGCTAAAGACTATGGCCGTAGAAATACAACAACTTTGGCTATAGCTCCTACAACGAGCAGTTCATTTATTTTGGGTCAAGTATCCCCTTCTATTGAGCCTTTAAATTCTAATTATTTTGTCAAAAACTTAGCTAAAGGTAAGTTCACTTACAGAAACCCTTACTTAAAAGAGTGTTTGGCTGGGTATGGGAAAGATAATGATGATGTTTGGCTCAGCGTCTTGAAGACGGGAGGGTCTGTTCAACATTTGAGCTTCATGTCTGATAAAGATAAAGATATTTTTAAAACTTTCGAAGAGATATCTCAGAAAGAGGTGGTTATCCAAGCCGCTCAAAGACAGAAGTATTTAGACCAAGGTCAATCTTTAAATATTATGGTGGCTCCTAAATCCCCCATGAAAGAGGTCAATCAGCTTATGATTTACGCTTGGGAGAATGGCGTGAAAGGTTTATACTATCAAAGGAGCGCTAACCCTAGTCAGGAACTTTCCAGATCCTTGATGGAATGTAAATCTTGCGAAGGTTAATTTCATTTATATTTAAAATAAGTGTAAAGAAAAATACAATGGAGTTGGACTTTTCTAAGAAAATTAAAGAACTTTTGGCATTAAGTGAAGCCGCAAAACGTGGTGGACCCAAAAGTGGAGCGCAAACACCAGCGAAACCTTCTGAACGGAAAAAAGGTTCTGACAAAAATAAAAGTGGCTCTGCGGGTGGAAAAGGCGGGTCTATCACCTTCTCAGAAAAAGTCATCAAAGCTTTAAAGAATAAAGTCAAAGAACATAATGATAAACATTCTAAAAAAGTTACTTTAGGTCAGCTTAAGAAGATTTATCGTCGTGGCGCTGGAGCATTTTCTTCTAGTCATCGCCCCGGCAAGACTAGAGGCCAGTGGGCAATGGCTCGTGTAAATACATTCCTTAAAATGGTCAGGGGAGGGAAAGTTAAAAAATCTTATCGCGCTGCTGACCAAGATGTAGCAAAAGGGTCTGAAGAGTATTACCTTGAGAATGAAGGTGAAGCTTTTATTGATTTTGCTAATATCGAGTTTGACATTGCTCATCTTGATTTAGTCAAAGCTGGAGCTAACGAGTGGGAACAAGATGATTCGACAGAAGATCTTGAGTATACAGAAGCAGAAAAAAAGACTCTGAATAAGCCTTTTCGACTAAAAGATGGCAAAAAGAAGTATGGCGTTTATGTAAAAAGCCCCAAGACTGGTAATGTTATCATGGTTAAGTTTGGTGATCCTAACATGGAAATCAAGCGGGATGATCCAGCTCGTCGCCGAAGCTTCAGAGCTAGACATAAATGTGATACAGCAAAAGATAAGACTACTCCTCGTTACTGGAGCTGCAAGTTTTGGTCTAAAAAACCTGTTAGCAAAATGGTTTCTAATGAAGTTTTAGCTTGGGATGAAGAAGAAGTCTATAGTGAGTGGGCTTGGGACGATGAAGGTTTTGCTGACCACCAAGATTTATTGAATGCTTACCCATTTTTAAGCGAAATCAAACTGGTGGTTGAAGAAGAGGAGGTTTGAGGTATAATCGTGCATTAGCATGGTTGTAGCAAATTCCGATCTCAGCAAGGTAACATACTTATCCATTGTCCCCAATAAATCAGATAAGATTTATCAAGATATAAATTCTATTATCTCTATAGGGAATAACTCTTCTAAAAATTTAAATTTCGGAAGAAAAATAATTTACACTTGTGTAGAACCTACTGTTGATCCTATTGATTTCGAGATCAAGATGATTGATGAGATACCACATAACAAATTTGGTGATGAGATTTTTAAGATATATGCAGAATCTTTTGATACTGAATATGTAATAAATTTTCACTGCGATGGGTTCATACAGAATCCTAAAGCTTGGTCTAATTCTTACTTAGATTATGATTATATTGGTGCGCCCATATATTATGGAGGTAAGATATTCTGTGGCAATGGGGGGTTCTCCTTGAGGTCTAAGAAAATTTGTCAACGAGCTTATGAACTATTCGAAGATAATAAAAATTACCTTCGTAATCACAATGAAGATGTGGTGATCTCTTGTTTCCTTAGAAGTCAGTTAGAAAACGAAGGATTCCGCATACCAAGCTTAGACGTAGCATCAAGATTCTCTACCGAACATCATTCTGAAGACCGTTTCAACTTTGAAAGTAGTTTCGGAATGCATGAGATAGAAGCCCTTTACAATCCTTCTTTAATACATCACAAGAAGAAATTACAGTTCAAAACTAGATGGGGATTGAACTAATGAAAGATAGTTTTTCGGTAAAAAAATTTCAGTCAAAAGATATACCATTTTTTAACAAGGTTAGAAATTCGTGTTCTGAATACTTGCATGACAAAAAAAAATACTCATTAGAGGAGTCTTTTGAATGGTTCGATTCTACTAATCCAGATTATTTTTTACTTTTATATAATAATAAAAAAGCTGGTTATTTTAGGACTCAGACAGTAAAGGGGGAGTTTTTTATAGGCTTAGATTTAGCTGAAGAATTTAGAGGTAAGAAACTAGCGGTTAAAGCTTACGATTCTTTTTTTAGTGTATTTGGGGGAAAAGATTATTATATTTATGTAGATAAAAATAACTTTAGAGCGTATAATTTATACCTAAAATTGGGTTTTGAAGTTCAAGGGGAGGAGATTGTAAATGATTTACCCTCAATAAAAATGAAACTAGTAAAATGAAAAAAGTGATTTTAACAGGGGGCTGTGGTTTTGTAGGGCATCATGTAGCAGACCATATTTTGCGGAACACCGACTGGGAAATTTATTGCATAGATAAATTAAGTTATTCTTCTTTTGGGATGTCCCGTTTGGAAGAGACTAGCATATTGTCAAACCCTAGATTTAAAATGTTCGCATTTGATCTTTGTTCTGAAATTTCAGAAGGTATGGAAAAAGAAATTTCTGATGCTAATTATGTTTTGCATATCGCAGCAGAATCACATGTAGAAAACTCAATTATTAACCCAGTTAATTTTGTTAAAAACAATTTAGACTCAACTCTGAACCTTCTTGAGTTTGTAAGACAAAAATGTACCGACTTGGAAAAGTTTATGTATTTTTCTACAGATGAAGTTTTCGGTAACGCTAAAGAAGGTTTTGCTTATAAAGAAGGGGATAGATTCAATTGCGGCAACCCTTATTCTGCATCTAAAGCTGCTGGGGAGACATTGTGTGAATCATACTGTAACACTTACGGACTTCCTATTGTTATCACCAACACCATGAATATTATTGGCGAAAGACAACATGCGGAAAAATTTATCCCTAAGGTAATCAAATCAATTCTCAACAATGAAAAGATTTATATTCACTCTTACCCAGATAGAACAAAAGCTGGAAGTAGATTTTATATTCACGCTAGGAATGTAGCTGACGCTTTCATTTACGTATTGGATAATACAGCGGAGGTGTTAGATAATCATGACTCTTCCAAAGGTCGTTACAATATTGCTGGTTGTGAAGAGCTTTCCAACTTAGAGGTGGTTGAAATTATTTCTGAGATTATGGGTAAGAAAGCTGACTACGAAATGACAGATTATCACTCTAAAAGACCGGGCCATGATTTAAGATATGCTCTTAATGGAGATAAATTAGCCAACTTGGGTTGGTCTGTGCCAGTAGACTTTAGGAAAAGTCTTGAAAAAACAGTAAATTGGACTTTCAAAAACCAACATTGGTTGGTAGAATAGTTTAATGATCCCATTGTTTAAACCGTTTATGTCAAATCAATGCGCTGTTGATTTGAAGCGTATCCTTTCTGAAGGGTCTTTGACAGAAGGTGAGTATTCGGATGAATTCGAAAAAGCTTTTTCAAATTACATTGGTAATGATAATTTAGCATTAACCAATAGCGGAACTTCAGCCCTTCATTTAGCTGGGGTATTAGCAGGTATTAAATCTGGCGATGAAGTTATCACAACGGCAATGACATGCATGGCTACTAATGAGCCATTTTTTAATATGGGTGCCAAATTAGTTTTTGCAGATGTTGATATTACAACAGGGAATATTTGCCCACAAAGCATCAGGTCTAAGGTTACAGATAAAACAAAAGCGATTATCGTTGTCCACTGGGCTGGTCAGCCAGTAGATTTACAAGAGGTTCATGCTGTAGCAGAAGAATTTAATTTAGAAGTTATTGAAGACGCTGCTCATGCGCTAGGATCAGAGTTTAATGGTGTTAAAATAGGCAACCACTCTGATTTTATTTGTTTTTCTTTTCAAGCTATTAAACATCTTACTTGTGGAGATGGTGGGGCTTTAGCGTGTAAAAGGGAAGAGGATGCTGTTAGAGGCAGAAAGATTAGGTGGTTTGGTCTAGATAGAAAATTTAATGGGATTAGTAGGTGGGATCAAGATATTCCAGAGTCCGGTTATAAGTATCACATGAACAATATTAACGCTTCTATTGGTCTCAATAACTTAAAGCATATCGATTTTATTATAGGCAAGCACGTCTCCAATAAAACTTTTTACGATTCAGTTATCAGTAATCCTAAGGTTGTTAAAATGAGGAAGCCAAAAAACACACTTAGCTCAAGCTGGATTTATTCATTGCTTGTAGAAGATAGGGAGGATTTTATTTCTTATCTGAAAAAAAATAACATTTCTAGTGACAGGGTACATGTAAGAAATGACCAATACTCTGTTTTTGGAGGTAAAGACAAATCCCTTAAAAATTTAAATTTATTTGACAATAGATTAGTTAATATCCCTGTAGGGTGGTGGTTAAACCATCAAGATTTAGATCATATAACTCAAACAATAAATATGTATTAATGAGAAAGATTTGTTTAACCTTTGATGACGGACTAGAAAGTCATTACGAAATAGCTAAGCCTTTATTAAGTAAAAATGATTTAAGGGCTACCTTTTTTGTGACGAATAATAAATCTTTGTGGCTTTCCCATGATTTAATGTTTGAAAAAAACATGAGTGAGAAAGGGTTTGACTTTAAGCATCTTGAAGAGTTTGAAGATGAAGGCTTCGAAATAGGTAATCACACATTTAATCATTTGAATTTGACCACCTTAAGTGATGAGCAAATCATAAAAGAAATAACAATGACTAGTGAAACCCTTTCCGATCACAAGGTAAGGAATATAGACACGTTTTCTTACCCCGGCTATTACACAAATTTCAGGGTTTCAAACATAGTTGAATATCTAGGTTTTTCCAAAGCTAGAACTGGATATGATTATCAAGATGGGGGGTGGGCGAAATGGGAGATCGACGAAAAACCAGAATCAGATAGACCTAAAATAAAATATCCAGAAGATTCAGAATCAGAATTTCTAATTAAACCCAAAGGTATTTTAAATCATGTTTATGGGTTTAAAGAATTTATCGAAGATGTAAAAAATATGTCAGAAGAAGAGTCTGCTGTTTTTGTTTTTCATGGATTAAAAGAGAAATCTCTAAAAAAAGATTTTGAAAAAATAGTAGATTTTCTATCTTCTGAACCTAGTATAAAGACGGTAACCTTTAGAGATCTTTGAAAAAACATAAATACAACAAAATCTTTGAGGAGTACAAAGATAAGCACTTAGGGGGTAAAGCGGTTCTCTTTGGTTCTGGCCCTACTTCCAAATTGTATGAACCTATAGATGGTGTAGATATCCACGTTGGTTGTAATTTTATCGGGGACTTAGATATTTTTGATCAAAAAAAAGAAGATCACCTTTTACTAGACTATTATTTTTTTGGTGATAGAGACAGATCAATGAGCGAAAGTTTCAAAGTGAAAGGGGCTAAATTTGGAGCTTGTGAAGTGGATGGCTCTCCTCACCCTCTTCACTATTCTGAATCAGAGGTGGAATCTTTTGGTGCATTCCCTATGGCTGTTAAAAATAGTATGCCCCCAACTTTCTCCTTGGATATATCTGTCAACCCCACTTGCGGGATGTCGGTAATTTTTCACGCTTTAAATTTTTTATTCTACACTGGGGTGTCAAAAATATATATCGTGGGTTGTGATTGCAATAAAGGGAGGCGGTGTTTTGATGGTAGGGAAATTATAAATAGCGGAGACACTGGAACTTATGAAATTTATACGGTTGGTTGGCATTATGCTAAAAATTTTATTAAACAAAACAAATTAGACACAGAGATAATTTCTGTTAATCCAGTAGGATTGAGAGGTCTCTTTCAAGAATATGAAAAAAATTAAATTACCCTCTAGCCATGCTATTTTTAATAGTTTTCCAAATTTAGATAAAGATGAGATTTCTATAGAAGATTTCAAATCTAAAGTCCATTCTTCATTAAAAGATCTTTATGATGAGAGTGATAAGTTTGTTTTACAAAGGGAAGTTTATTCTCCAGAGCATGTAAATTGGAGGTATCCAATAATGACCCCTTATTTTATAAAGGACTATGTAAAAAACAAACATGTAATGTCAATAGGTTCTCGTTATGGAGAAATATGCGAAGGTCTTTCTCATTACGCTAAAAAAGTAACTTCAGTTGAATTTGACTATACAATTTTTTCTCAAGAAAAAAAACTGTCTTCATTTGGGGTGAGAAGGTTTAAATGTGAAAGGGTGAGCGAATGTAGAGATGTTTTAAGTATAAGCGATTTTTCGGACATAGATGTATTTTACTCATATACCACTTTCACCGAAGATATAAAAATACTAAAACATATAAATTCTCATGTAAAAAAAGAGAGTGATGTTTTTCTCGGGTTTCCACAACAGGGTGATAAAATAAATGATTTTTTACATCATTTGAAAAAACTTAAAGATAGTGAGAATTCCATCTCTTCTATAGATTACATCCCTATACTGTGGGATGAAAGCTTAGATTATCAAAGGAAATATGACGATAATAAAGATCACCAGCCGTTACAACACCCAGTTACACACTCTACCTTGATGACAAATAGAGTTGATATACCTTGGTCAGTTGATGAGTTGTTTGACAGCCAATGTGGAGTATTTTTATTAATTAAAGTAAAATTAAATGAAGGCAGATAAAATAAAATTAGAAAACATTGAAGATAAATTCAATAAAATTATAGAAACAGAAGAGTGGCTTAAATTACAAAAATCTTACAGTAATGCCACAAATGTGTTTTTCTTTGGGCATGGTGGGAATATGGGGGTTGCGGATCATGCAGCTATCGATTCCTCAAGATTAACGGACAAAAATATTATTGCTCCCGGTAGTGCTATCACAGTGACTTCTTTAATTGCGGATAATGACTTTAATAGTTGGGTTAAGAATTGGTTAGAGACTAGATCAAGGGGGTTGGACAATTCAAAATGTTTAGCGGTAGGTTTTTCCTGTTCATTGAACAATGAGTCTTCAAACTGTATTGTAAACGCTTTAAATTGGGCAGATGAAAACAAAATGGATTCAGCCATGATTTCAGCTCAATATAATCCTTGCGGTAATCCTAATATTACTAAAATTGTTCAAAATGCTGAATATTATCATACATCAGAGATTTTGTCGCTGGCGCTGACCTACCAACTTATTCATGGTGCAGGTTTTGAATGCCCGTCCATATTAAAAAAATGCAAGACAAAATAAGTCACGTTCCAGTAGGCTTAGAAAGCCAGAATAATAATTTAGCAATTGATTTTGATGGGGTGTTACACACCTTTGATAAAGGTTACCATGATGGTACTTGCTACGGCGAGCCAATCGAAGGGTCTTACGAGGCTTTAAAAAATCTTTCTGAGAGGTATAATTTAATTATTTTTACCGCTAAAATTAAAAAAGATAGACCTTTGGTGAATGGAAAAACCGGGCTTGATCTTGTGGAAGAGTGGTTAATAGAACATAATTTAAATCAGTTTATCTCTGAAGTTACTTGTGAAAAACCAAGAGCTTGTTACTATATAGATGACAAAGCTATAGAATTCAAATCTTGGGAATCTACATTGAATAAAATTAATGAATAAAAAAATTACAGCAGTAATTCCAGTAAGGAAAGGCTCAGTAAGGGTTAAAAATAAAAACATAAGAGATTTCGGAGGTACGTCCTTACTAGAACTTAAGATAGATTTATTAAAAACTGTGGTTGGTTTAGATAAAATTGTAGTTAATAGCGACAGTGAAGAGATGTTGTGTATCGCTAGGGGAAAAGGCGTCGATACCTTCTTAAGGGATGAGCATTTCGCTAGTTCTACAATCAATAACAGTGAGTATTTTGAACATATAGCTCAAGTTACCCAATCAGATCATATTATGTATGCTCCAGTAACTTGTCCGTTTGTCAGTAAAAATACATTCGAAAAATGTATTAAGAGTTACCAAGAATTAGAAGACCATGACAGTTTGATGACGGTTTTTGATGTCAAGCATCATATGTGGTTGGCTGGCGAACCTATAAATTATGATCCTAAAAATTCTCCCAATAGTCAAGATTTGCCTGATATTTTAGGGGTTCACTATGGAGTTTCTATAATCAGTCGGAAAGCATGTATTGAAAACAGGAATGTTGTAGGGGAGAATCCTTTTTTTGTAAAGTTGAACGGGGTTGAGTCGGTAGATATAGATACAGAGTTAGAGTTCAAATTCGCAGAATTTATATATAGTAATTTATGAAAAAGGTAATTATCACTGGCGTAACAGGTCAAGACGGTAGCTTTATGGCTGACTACCTCTTGCAAAATACAGAACATACTATTGTAGCTGGTGTCCGTAGGTTAAGTGTCAAGAATCACGTTAACATTCAACACCTTCTAGATCACCCTAGATTTAGTTTAATAGACCTTGATGTGGCTGACCAAGCTAATACTGAGTTAGTAATTTCCGAAGAGAAGCCCGATTACTTTATTAACTTTGCTGCAAATTCTTTTGTGGGTGTCAGCTGGAAGATGCCAGTCAACCATATGGAGACTAACGCAATGGCCGTTTTATATCAGCTTGAGGCTATTCGCAAACACTGTCCCAACTGCAGATATTACAATGCTGGATCTTCAGAGGAGTTTGGAGATGTTTTATACTCACCTCAATCAGAACTCCATCCTATACGCCCAAGAAGCCCATACGGGGTCTCTAAGGCTAGTGCGAGGCATATGGTGAAAGTTTGGAGAGAGTCATACGATTTATTTGCTATCCAAGGCTGGCTATTCAATCACGAAGGGACTCGTCGTGGAGAAGAATTTGTCACTCGTAAGATAACTAAGAATGTCGCTAGAATTAAGAATGAGTATGTATCAGATAATTTCAAACCTCTTGAACTTGGTAATGTAGACGCTAAGAGAGATTGGAGCGACTCACAAGATTTTGTAGAGGGGATTTGGCTAATGCTTAATCAAGAGGAGCCTAGAGAATACGTTTTATCTTCTAATGAGACCCATACTATTAGGGAGTTTGTGGAACAAGCTTTCAACTTTGCTGGATTCGCTCTTGAAAAATGTCAATGGGTTGGCGAGGGAGTAGATGAAAAATATATGCACGATGGGAGGGTTTTATTGCAGATAAACCCAGATTTTTATCGTCCTGCTGAAGTCGAATTACTTTGGGGAGACTCTTCAGAAGCTCGTAGATCCCTTAAGTGGAAGCCAAAAACAGATTTTATTGGCTTGGTAAGAAAAATGGTTGTCAATGATTTAAATTTGTATTAAAGTCTCTGTATGGCAGCAGGAGAAAAGCAATGTCCAGATTGTGGCGCTGTAGTTGGATCAAGGGTTAAAAAATGTCAGTGCGGTCATTTCTTTAAAGCTAAGAAGAAGCCTAAAGTAAAAATTAGCAAAAGGGATATCCTAGAGAGGCTAGTTATTGATCCTGAATCTGGTAAGAGGGTTTTTTACAAAGCTCAAATGAAGCATTTGAATGTTTTATGTGAAAGGTACTCTCTGGAGTTCATGAATGTAGTCAACTTTTACAAGAAGTTTGATTCCCTAACTTACCTCATCAGCCCTAAGTTAAAAAAAGCTCTTGACAAGAAGTTCAGGGCTTTCAATTATGTGGTTGACAAATCTAGGTATCCAGAGTATATTTTGGGTGAGAAATCTGGAGAGGATTTCGCCCCTGTCAAAAAGAAAAAAACATTAAAAGATTTTTTAGATGAGTAAAGAACATAATCCAAATACGATGCTTAAGGGCTTCCTTAAGGAAACTAAAGAAGATCATTATAACTTTGAGGAGGAGATCAATTACAAAGTCTCAAGCGGTTCTTTAGAATTTGACTTACAGATGGGGGGAGGTTTTGGACCCGGACTACACAGATTTGTTGGCATGAATGAAGGAGGTAAAACTTCTGAATCATTAGAAGTAATGAGGAACTTTTTGAAAATGCCGGGGACGCGAGGTGTTTTCATCAAAGCTGAAGGAAGGCTCTCTCCAGAAATGAAAGAGCGGTCTGGCATTAATTTTGTATTTAGCGCTGACGAGTGGGTTGACGGCACTTGCTTTGTTTTTGAGTCCAACATTTATGAGATCGTGGTAGATCTAATGAGGAGGTTGGTTCAGTTTAATGATGACAAAGCTAAGTATTGTTTCGTCCTTGATTCTGTAGATGGATTAATCCCTAAGAATGACGTGGGTAAGAATTTTGAGGATTCTACTAAAGTTGCTGGGGGAGCTGTAATTGCTGGAGTCTTCATGAAAAAGATGTCCATAGCTTTGCAGAAAAGGGGTCATATGGCTATTTTCATCTCTCAAGTTAGAGCGGATATAAAGCTCGACCCATATACGAAAGCCCCTGTGAGACAGACTACAGCTACAGGAGGTAATGCTTTACTTCACTTTGCTAATTGGATTATCCAATTTGAACCTCGCTATAATGGAGACGCTATCCTAAGGAATGCATCAGTGAAGAAAATGGATTCCAAAACTAATCCTCCTATAGGTCATTTCGCTAAGGTCACTATAAAAAAATCTCCTAACGAAAAGACGAATACTTCTATTAGCTACCCCATTAGATATGGACAAAAAGGGGGTAAGTCGATATGGATTGAGAAAGAAATAGTAGACTTGCTCTTGGCTTGGGAGTTCGTTAAGAAGAGTGGGGCTTGGTTGAGTATCACAGAAGATTTCAAAGAGGTTTTACAGGATACTGATTTTGATTTGCCAGAAAAGATCCAAGGTGAAAATAATTTATTTAAGCTTATAGAAGGTAATGAAGGTTTTTGCGAATTCCTTGTTTCTTATTTTAAGAACGCTATCGAGGAGTTAGCTTAAAACTCAATGAAGTTCTACACTGTAGACGGTAAACTCCGTAATTTAAAAAACCCTAAAAAATACCGTATAGATTGGGAAGGCTCCAGCAGGAGTAAATTCCAAAAAGGTGTAAAGGATTTCTTAAGGAATTATTGGCACTTGGATATAGTATTTGAGGAGTTTAGGATAGTTGGTAGTCGATTGTCTCTAGATTTTTATAACGCTAATAAAAGGATAGCTATAGAGGTTCAAGGGGCGCAACATACGAAGTATGTGAAACACTTCCATAAGAACAGGCTTAAATATTTAGATCAACTAAAAAGAGATCAAAAAAAGCTGGACTTCTGTGAGAGGAACGATATAAATCTAGTTGAGATCTATCCAAACGACGATGTTACTACATCGTTTTTTGAGGACAGAGATGTTTACCTATGAATGAGCAAGATAATTTATTTTCTATTCCAGAAGGTCTAGTTGAGAAGATATACGAAATTTCTGGAGATTCAGAACGCTACAAAGGTCTTATAATGGTTGTAGCTAATGAGTCTGGAGAGCCTGTTATATACACAAAGTTTGATTCTGTGATTATGGAGCTGGGCTTACAGCAAGCTCTAGAAGATTACTTAATAAAGTCTAAATCTGATCAGGGGGTAGACAAATGATTTATAGTTATGAACTAGAGAAACAGTTATTGGCTGGTCTTCTAAAAGACCCTCAATCTTTGATTGAAATATCTAACTTCATAAGTCACAAAGATTTTTACTCAGAAGGCTCCCCTTTACATTCCACAATCTTCAGGGTTATAAAACAAGCCGTAGATGCTGGAGATGAAGTTGATAACGTAATTATTGCTCAAAGGGTTAATGAGGTAGGTTTAAGCTTCGCGGGGAATATCATTCCTGCGGATTACATTAAATCTTTAGCTATGAGATCTGTCCCTTCGGGCAATTTGACAAAGACTTGCAAAGAGCTTAAAAAATATTCAATAAGGAGGGAAATCTTAGAATCTTGTGAGGATATAAGCAAGAAGATGAAAGCTATTAAGCCTGAGTCTTCTTATAGAGATATCGTCGAGACGGCAGATCATATCTACAATTCTAAGATCAACTTGTTTGAGATAGGTAATGATGTCCCAGAGAATATCTATGATGATATGGAGGCTCTGATTGAGGAGCGGGGCAACAACCCTATTGAAGAGTTTGGCATGATGGGGCCGCATGAGAAAGTTAATGATATTTATGGTTCTTTGTTACGGCCCGGAAACATTACCGTCATAGTTGCTCGATCAGGAGTTGGTAAAACACAATACTGTATGGATTACGCTACGAAAGTAGCTTTGAGATATGGAGTCCCAGTTCTGCATTTTGATAATGGAGAGATGAGTAAGGAAGAGCTTATGATGCGTCAATGCGCTGCTCATTCTGGAGTCCCCATGCATTTGTTGGAGAGTGGTAAATGGAGGACTGCTGGTGCAGATGTCGTCGAGAAAGTTCGCTCTGTCTGGCCCAAAATTAACAAACTTAAATTCTATTACTACAATGTAGGAGGGATGGATGTCGATGGGATGATAAATACTTTGAAGAGATTTTATTACTCTACAGTTGGTCGCGGTAACAAAATGGTCTTCTCTTTTGATTATATTAAGACGACTAATACAGCCAACTCTAATCAGAATGAGTGGCAGGTCGTTGGAGAGATGGTTGATAAATTCAAAAGGTGTATCCAGAAAGATGTTCTTGAAGATGGTGAACCTGTCATTCCAATGATTACTTCTGTTCAATCTAATAGGAGTGGTATTACCACCAACCGGAACTCTCAAAATATTGTTGATGATGAGAGTATTGTTTCTCTATCTGATAGGATTACACAATTCTGTTCGCATATGTTTATTCTAAGAAGGAAGACTGAGGATGAGATCCAAGAAGAAGGAGTAAGGTTCGGGACTCATAAGATGATCAGTGTTAAATACAGAAGTTTGGGTAGAGATATAGCTGGAGCTATTGAACCTGTCCAAGTGGATGATTCATTAAGGAAGAATTTCATTAATCTTGATTTTAATAATTTTAATATCTCAGAGAGGGGAGACCTTCGCGATATTATCAGAGTTAGAAACGGAGATCCAGAACTAGACCAGAGTAATCCAGATGCAACACCAATCCCAGACTTCGATTCATTCGGAGGAGTTCCAGAAAATTCTTGAGTCGATAGGTTACAATCTTATTGATTGTGGTGATCACTGGAGGGCGCAAGCTCTTTACCGCAATGGGGATAACGCTACAGCTTTAAAGATTTATAAAAACACGGGGATTTGGATGGACTTTGTTGAGAGTAAAGGCTCTCAAACTTTTGAGTCTTTGGTCAGAATGACCGTTGGTGACAAATCTGAATTTTCAGAGACTCTCCAAAAGATTAGAAAGAGCAAAACTTTTATTACTAAACCAGTAGAGAGGATAGAAATGGAAAAGATATACCCAGACGAAATGCTAGAAAAGTTATTTCCTCATTACAATTTTTATAAAGAGAGGGATATTTCGGAAGATACCCAAAAAGCTTTTAAAGTAGGCTTGTCTGGTGTGGGAAAAATGTACCGTAGGATGGTCTTCCCTATATACAATAGCAACTCACAGATCATTGGGTTCTCAGGGCGAAGCGTGGATGCCGGGAAGATACAGAAGAATATCCCCAAATGGAAACATATAGGCAAGAAGTCCGGTTGGGTATATCCAGCTTACGTTCCAGACCATGAGTGCGATGAAGAAATACTACGGACTAAAACAGTCATTCTTGTGGAGAGTATCGGTGATGCATTAGCTCTTTATGAAAACGGTGTAAAAAATGTTTTGGTAATGTTTGGATTGTCTGTTGGAGGTAATATCATCAACTATCTATCTTCTAAAGCCCTAGATAATGTGATTATATCTACTAATTATGATGCTCATTCTTCTGAGAATAGAGGTTTGATAGGGGCGGCTAAAGCTTACCTCAAGTTGTCGCATTTTTTCGACTTAGATATCCTATCCGTTAAGTTCCCCCCAAATAAAGCGAATGATTTTGGAGAAGCTCATGAAAATTCATATAATATCAAAAGCTGGCTAGATGAAGAGGTTGATAAACCCTCACAGAGGAAGAAGCTTGCTTTGTTTATTAGCCAAAATAAAAACCAGTTCTCTCAGAAGGACATAAAGAAATCAGAAATTTTAAATGAGTGAACCGCAAACAGCTCTTTCTGCTAGTAGAATAAAAACAGCTCAGAGTTGTTCTTGGTTGTATTGGTGTAAGTATAAACTAAAACTCCCAGATACTAGCAATGATGGAGCTAGAAGAGGTTCTATATGTCATTTAATTTTTGAAGTTCTTGGTGACCCACGTCATAGGAAGCATTATGACAAAATCATGAAGGAGCAGGATATCTTTTCTGTGCCTTGTGTTGAGCGTCTAGTAATGAAACATGCTCGCCGGGAGGGGGTAGATGATGAAGAGAATATCCAAATGATTAAAGAGATGACTTTCAACGGTCTGAGTTATGATTTTTTTGGGTATGATTTGGATGACCCGACAGAAGAGCTTTCTGAGCAGGATTTTGATATAGTCAAAAACGATGGGAATATTGCCTACAGGATTAGAGGTTTTATTGATAAACTATTTCTTTATAAGAAGCAAAAATTCGCTCTGATTAGGGATTTTAAAACCAGTAAAGAAGTCTTCAAAGGTAAAGATGCTGAAGATAATATGCAGGACTTAATGTATAGCTTAGCTAGTCAACATTTATTCCCTGAGTATAAAAATAAACAGAGTGAATTTCTCTTTGTTAAATTTGATCTAGATCCAGACGCCAAGAAAAGCGGTGTTATGAGGATGGAACCATTGAGTGATGAGGATCTTTTGGGGTTTGAGATGCAACTCACTGAGATCCAGAAGTATCTAGATGGTTTTTCAGAAAAAGATGCTATGAGTAATTTGGCTGCTAGGAAAAGTTTTCCTTCTGACAACTCATTTAGTGGCCGTTTGCTCTGTGGCTTTGCAAAACAAAAAGGGGAGTTGAAGAAAGATGGTAACATAAAATGGCATTGTTCCATGAAGTTTGATTTCTTTTATTATTTATTTAAAAATAAAGCTGGCCAGCCTGTTGGTTCTTGCTTCGAAGAAGATTTCTCAGAAGACTTAGTCCCAGAGGGTTGCACTTACCAGATAGAATATTATCCCGGTTGCCCTGCTTATTGTTCTTGACGTGCGTTTCTAGATCTGTATATTTGAGGAGTGATGACTCCTGTTTTTAGATCTACTTACTCATTTGGAAAAAGCATCTTAACGTTAGATGATGAATCTCATGGCGTTGGCCCTGATTCGATCATTCAAATGTGTATGGATAACGACATTGATGATGTCGTTTTAGTCGAGGACAATTTGACCAGCTTTATGAAAGCTTTTAAAGCTTGTCAGAGGAACAAGCTGAACCTTTTTTACGGTTTGAGGTTAACTTTTTGCAACGATATGTCTGCTGAAGATAAGGATTCGGATCATAAAAACATTATCTTCGCTAAAGATGACGAGGGTTGCAAACTCTTGAATAAGATATACTCGCGAGCTTTTTCTGAGTCTACAGGCAAAATAGATTACAAGAGCTTTTCTGAACTCTGGGACGCAGATCATCTTAGCTTCGTTGTGCCTTTCTACGATAGCTTCATACACGAGAATAATTTCTTCCACAAGAATTGCATCCCAGACTTAAATAATTTTAATCCTGTTTTTTGGGTTGAGAATAACAAGTTACCATTCGATCATCTGCTATGGTCTAAGGTAGCGTTATATGCAAAAGATAAATATAGGATTGCCAAGGTTAAGACCATCCTGTATAAAGATGATCAAGATGTTGAAGCCCTCCAAACTTATAAGATATTGTCTAGACGGTCTTTTGGCAGACAGGCTAGCTTGGAGAGTCCAAACCTCAGTCACTTTGGAAGTGATGAATTTAGCTTAGAAAGTTTTTTAAAAACCTATGAATGATCAATTATTACGTTTTGACAAGAAGCAGAAGTATCTTGTCTTAGACACAGAGACAGAGGGGTTGAACTTATTAAAATCTAAGCCTTTCCAAGTCTCTTGGGTCATAGCTCAAGGAGGTAGAATTCTTGAGAAGAATGATAGGTATTTATTTTGGCCCGATTTAAATATGTCTGAGGGGGCAGCTAATATCAATCATTTTGATGACAGGCATTACAAGAAGAATGCTGAAGACCCGAAAGATGTGTGGGATGATTTTTCTAAAGAGTTGTATAATCCAGAATATATTATCTTAGGGCAGAACCTTCTAGGGTTTGACGTTTATATGATAAACATCTGGAGAAAGCTTTTGGGCTTAGGGTCTGACCATTCGTATATTGACCGCATTATCGATACTTTGAGTTTGGCTAGAGCTATCGAAAAGAATGACGAACCAGATATGGATAACTTTATCTACTGGCAGTATAAATGGGTCAACTTTTTCCAAAGAGGATTGAAGACTAGCCAGTTGGCTTTATTGAAGAAATATAATATTGACCATGATAAATCTAGACTCCACAATGCTCTTTACGACATTGAGATGAATTTTAAAATCTTCCAGAAGCAAATTTTCGATATTGAATTATGAGATACAAGAACCCATTCCCGGCTGGAGTAAAGCTACCAGAAATTAGTATATCCGAGGAAATCTTAAAGAGTCTGGATCTAAATTTAGACAGCTCTAACAAAGAGGTGCTATTTGAGTTGTGTCGGAAAGGTCTAAGAGATAAAGAGATAACCAAGTTTGATAACAGAAAAGAATATTATGATAGAACAAAAATGGAGCTTGATATTTTCGACGAGCTGGGATTCATTGACTACATCCTTCTCAACTGGGATATCTTGTATTTTTGCAAAACAGAAAAAATTCCAACTGGCGCGGGTCGAGGATCTGCAGCTGGTTCTTTAGTTTTATACCTTTTAGGTGTAACAAATATTGACCCTATTGAATATGACTTATTTTTTGAGAGATTTGTGTCGAGGAGCAGAGCAAGAAAAATCGAGCATGATGGAGACACTTTTTTGGACGGGTCTCTTCTTGCTGATGTCGATAATGATATCTCTTATAATCGTCGGGCTGAAGTTGTTCGATATATTGAAGATAAATACAAAGGGAAGACTTCAAAAATTCTTACCTTAAACACCTTAAGTGGTAAGCTTTGTATAAAAGAATGTGGCAAGATCGTCGGGGGTCTATCTGAATCTGACGTTAACCAAATCAGCGATAGTATTCCTAAGCAGTTTGGTAAAGTTGCAAAGCTGGCTGTAGCTTATGAAGAGAGCGAGTCCTTCAAAAAGTATGCGGATGACAATCAAAAATCTTTTAAAATAGCTCGAAAGCTTGAAGGTCTAATTAAAAATACTGGTGTTCATCCGTCAGGGATTTCAATTTGTTATTATGACCAGTCAGATATAATGCCTCTTCAAAGAACTAATGATGGGTCTTTGATTTCAGGTTACGACATGGATGATGTAGCTAGTCTGAGTGTCAAGTTTGATATCCTTGGTCTAAGGACTCTGTCTGTGGTTAATGATGTTTGTGAAGGTTTAGGCATCAATGTTAATAGTATAAATCCTCATGACCCTTCGATTTATGCAGCTCTTTCTTGCCTTGAGTCTCCGCAAGGTCTATTTCAGATCGAGGCTGATACAAACTTCAAGGTGTGCCAGCAAATAGCTCCTAGGAATCTAGAACAACTCTCTGCTGTCGTCGCTATCGCAAGACCCGGAGCTTTAGATTTCAAAGATGATTATGCTACCTATGTTAGGACTGGAGAGTTCCAATCTCAGTCTGAATTCTTTGATGACGTTCTCAGTTACACAGGAGGTATACCTCTATATCAAGAACAGTTGATGAAGATGGCTGTTAAAGTCGGGTTTACTCTTGATGAGGCGGAACAGTTGAGGAGAATTGTAGGCAAGAAGAAGGTTGATAAAATGCCTGAGTGGAAAGAGAAGATTTCTAATAAAGTTATTGAATCAAACTTAGATCCTTCAATTGCTGATATTCTTTGGAAAGTCGCAGAAGATTCAGCTAATTACTCATTCAACAAGTCTCACTCTATTAGTTATGCTTATCTCGCTGCTATCACTGTATACTTAAAATTTAAATATCCTCAAGAGTTCTTCTTGAGCCTCTTGAAGTTCGCTAAGTTTGAGCCTAATAGTCACGATGAAATATCTAAAGTTTCTCAAGAATTACCTAATTTTGACATAAAACTCTTACCTCCTGACTTGAATAAGTCTGACATAGACTTTAAGATTGAGGGTAAAGATATCAGATATGGTTTAAATTCGATCAAAGGGGTCTCCGAGAAGGTTTTGATCCATTTGCTAGAGTTTAGAGAGGGGGCATTCTCAAACAAGTATGACGTATTTAGAGCTGCTAAACAAGCGGGTTTAAACATTGGGGTTCTATCAAGTCTTATTCAAGCTGGATTACTAGATTCTTTTGTCACCAAAAATAGATCTGATTTAGCTTTAGAAGCCCAGACTTTTAATTCTCTTACAGATAGAGAAAAAAGAAATTTTATAGCTCTAGGGGAAGAACATAACTACAATATTTGCGAATCTATAGAAAAAGCTATTTCTGAAGGTTTGATTGCTGATGATGATAAGAAAATATTTGCGGAGAGAAGGATAAAAACTTTGGAGAAGAAACGCGCTCCATATATTGAAATCTGTGAGAAGAATAAAGGCTCAATAAAATATGCTAATTGGTATTTCGAGACTAAACTCCTTGGTTATAGCTATTCTTATAGCATTAGAGATATTTTTAAATACCCAGAAGATTATCAATGTTCTCAGACTGTTAAGAATACAGAGCAAAGAGGGACTGTGCAATTTGTAGGGGTATTGGCTGATGTTATGAAGAGGACGAGTAGGAACGGTAATAAATACGCGAGGTTCGAACTGCATGATGAGAAGGGTATTGTTAATGCTTTATTGATGGATGGGGCTAGAGAATCTCGTTTGACAGACTACTTAAATGCTGGTAATAAACTGCCCAAGAAAGAGGATGTTGTCATAATAAATGGTGTTAAAGGCGATGGCATAGTATTCGTCGATAGCGTAAAATCTTTAAAAGATAAAATTTATATGAAGCTTTCTCAGCTAAAATAAGTGTAAATAATTATGATGTCTTTAACGGATTACAATTTAACGCCTAAAGCAAAAAAGGCGATTAAAGATGCTCAGCTCTTCGCCAAAGAGAACAAGCATGAACTCATACGGAACGCTCATTTATTCTATAGTTGTATAGAGAACCTTTCGGATAGGGTGCAGTTGCTCTTTGAGAGTAGAGGTATCGACTGCTCCCCGAATCAACTTCGACAAGACTTTATCAGCTTCTCTTTAGAAAACCCGAAGTATTTCAAAAAAAATAAAAATAGTAGTAGTTGGCATGAGGAGTTAAATCAGATCATATCTGACGCAAAAGACTTCGCAGACACTCACGAAGAATATTTTGTAGGGGTTGAACATATACTTCACTGTCTCTTGTCTGTTGGGGATGGTTCATCTTTCTTGTCGCATCTAAAAAAACTTGGTCAAGATATAGCTCATATGGAAGAGGTCATCTACGATCTGGTAGACGACCCTGCTTTACCAATACCTGACACTAGGAGCAAAGATAGAAAGCAGGAAGATTGGTCATTTCTAGAAGATTTAGACCAGCCAGTAAAATACCTGACTGAGTATTGCACGGATTTGAATTTAGAAGCTTGTCAGGTGGATCAGAATCCAATTACCTCTAGGGATAGTGAAATAGAAGATCTTATCGAGATACTTTCTAGAAAAGACAAGAGTAATGCGGTCTTAGTTGGCGAAGCGGGTGTAGGAAAAACTGCTGTTGTAGAAGGTTTAGCCCAAAAAATTATTAATGGTGATGTCCCAACTCATATCGCAGTATCTAGCATATATTCTGTCGATATAGCTTCTATGATTGCTGGCACTCAGTATAGAGGGCAGTTTGAAGAGAGATTCAAAGGTCTCTTGAAGGAAGTCGAAGGGCGTAATGATATCATTTTATTCTTTGATGAGATCCATACAATGATTGGTGCTGGCAGCTCTAATGACAGTTCTCTAGATGCAGCTAATATGCTTAAACCCGCTTTAGCTAGAGGGACAATAAAATGTATTGGTGCTACAACATCGAAGGAGTATAAAAAATCTTTTGATAAAGACCCATCTATAAAACGCAGGTTTGATAAGGTGGAGATTAGTGAGCCTACCAAAGCTCAGACAGAGGCAATGATTAAAGGGTCTTTACCTCACTACGAAAAATACCACAAAGTTAAATACACCAATAAAAACATTCAGGATATTTTGGATTTAAGTGAGATTTATTTGTCTCATAAAAAATTCCCAGACAAAGCTTTTGATATTGTTGACCATGTAGGTTCTAGAGCAAAAATCAAAAATGATTACTGCCCAGAAGAGCTTAAAGAAATAAGAGATAAATTTGCTTTGGCAGAGGGAGATACTTTTGACGAAAGAGAAATGGAATCTTTCGTTCAAGACTACGTCAAGGAGCTTGTCAGTTTTGTAGACTCGGAAGATAAGGTAGCTAGAGTAACTAGAGACGATATATTAGACGTTTTAGAGAAGAAGACTGGCATTCCCAAGAAGACTATAGGTGAGAGTAGCAAATCCTTCAAAGTCTTTAAAAGTAAGATGAAGAAGGAGATTTTCGGCCAAGAAGAATGTATAGACAAAGTTTATAATACTTTAACTTGTGTAAAAGCAGGTTTAAATGACCCGGAAAAACCGCTTACTAACTTTTTATTTGTTGGCCCTACTAGCGTGGGAAAGACTTTTACTGCGAAAAATATTGCAAAACATTTTTTCGGTAATTCAAACGCCTTTTTGCAATTAAACATGAGTGAGTATCAAGACAAGACTGCTATGTCTAAGCTCCTTGGAGCGAACGCAGGTTACGTTGGTTATGAAGAAGGTGGAATCCTAACTGATTTTGTAAGGGATAATCCTAACTCTGTTATATTATTTGACGAGATTGAGAAAAGTGAGCCTAAAATATTGGATCTCTTACTACATCTTTTAGATGAGGGTTATGTCTCAGATAATTTAAATCGTAGGGTGAACTTTAATAAATGTATTATAGTCCTAACTACTAACATAGGTCATGCTTCTGCGAGTAAGAGATCTGTCGGTTTCGTCGATGACAACCATGAGAAAGAGGCTTATAACAACAGTTTAAAGAAGCAGCTTCGCCCAGAGTTGTTGGCTCGTGTTGAAAATACAGTTATTTTTAACGGATTGAATGACAGTATTATGGCTAACATAGTTGGTTCTGAGATTTCCAAACTGAAGCTCAGGTTAAAAACTAAAAATGTTACTCTTTCTGTTAACAAAAGAGTTAAGGATTTGGTGGTGTCAGAAATTAAACTGAAGAAGTTGAATGCTAGGGACATAAAATCTTTAGTCGTCCGTATGATTCAATTCCCACTAGCTGATTTTATGATCAATAATGAAGGTCATGAAAAAATATCTTTAAAAGTTGTTGACAAAAAAGTCATTATATCTTAATGTATTCATATGAATCAAAGGTTACTTAAAGCTATTAGGAATAGTAAAGGTCGTTTCTTCGGTCTTTATACTAAACAGGGAGAAGTTCTTAATGCTCAGCTTCAATCAGAAACAGATCAAACAATTGTGATCTATGATCGCAATTTCAATCGCACCCGCCGCTTGGCTAAAACAAGTGTCAGTGGAGTCCGTATTGCGTCTAAGACTTTTGGTAAAGTAAGCTAGTCAAGCTTATATAATTTGTTGTTTACTGCATTGCATACTTAAAACCCACCCTTTAAAAGGGGTGGGTTTTATTTATAATAATATAATGAAAATCAGTTCCATCTTCAAGGATAGATTATATAGCTTACCCGCTAGTCAGGGGATCAATTCTGTCGAGACCCAAATTATAGAGAAGATCTTGTCTCAGTGTTCGGAAGATATCGATATTGATAAGATCTCTTTAGTTTATATAGAAGAGGATTATGATTTCTACAAACTAGAAAGTGGAGATAGAATCTTTGATTTAAAATTCTCCTTGGATTACGACAGCGTTAAGTTTAAAAGGGAGATTAAAAATGTAAAAAATTCCAAATCAATATTCTCAACAAGGTATATTGATAGTGGTGAGGTGAAAATAGGTGACAAACTTTTGTTTTTATTGACTGAGTCAAGCCATTCTGAACCTCTGTTCGATTACGGAAGGTCTCAATTAACACGAGAATTCCATAGTTTTTGCGGTTGTTACGTGGATTTTTCTAAGTTTGCTAATTATAGAATAACTTATAAGACTCTAATTAAAGATTTTCTATTAGAATCGGATATGTCTTCTTGCTTTGATGCGGATCAAATATCTTTTATCGAACGTAATTCAGATTTCGGCAAATCAAAAATGATCATAGACTGCCTCAAGTCTGAAATCAAAGATCAGCTCCAAAACCTCCCTAAAGTTTATACAGGTAATATATTAGGGGACATATCTAAAAACTCTATTTTCGTTACTGGCGACCAATTCCTTTTTAAGGATTTGAGGTATGCCTGTAAAGGGCATGTATATTCTGACATAGCTAATATGGTTTTATTCCTTGGTCTTAATCAAGATGTCGAGAGGTCATTGATAAAGGATGTGTCAGCAAAGATGTCTATAGAGGAGGATAGAAGTCTTTATAATGATTTTTACCAGATAGAGTTGAGAAAAAAGGCTATCCAGTATCTGCTACAGTATTTGAAAGAGGTTTATCTATATGAGTCTTCTAGGGTTGAGACTATAATGAATATTATAGATTCTTTTTCCCAGAGTTACAATAGACTATGTAAGATCCCTATCTTTAGAGATAATAGGGAGTTTATTACAAAAAATATAACAGAGCCGATCTTAGATAACAACTCTAGCAGCTAGCTTCCTCATCTCTGAGTTGCTTTATAAGAGCTAAGAGCTTTACCACATCTTCTCTGTCTCTTTCGGACTTGACCATGAAGTCTGCTCTATTTTTAAAAGTGTCTTTACTTATGCCAAATTTCTCTCTAATACTCTTGGCCACTTCAGGGTCAACATCAAAATTATCCATGCTTATATATACACTTATTAATTTGAATTAAGCTCAGAAATTCATACAATCGTGTATGATTGTTCAGATTTATAAACCTAACCCCAGAAACACAGGATGCGCTTTCAGTTTCGATATTGGGGCTACAGGACGCTCAGGAGAGCCTTGTGTTTATGTTAGGGCTGTAAGACAATTTTCTTGGGACAACCAGAAGAAAACAGGGTCTTTTTCTCAAAACGCGAAAAACCCAGAGAATTCAATTTCTATTAAGTTGAATGAGGTGGAAATCGGCGGTTTTATCAATGCTGTAGAAAACTACAAAGATTTTTCAGCTTACCACTCTTACGAGGATAATAAAACTCAGATCTCTTTCAAACCTTGGCTAAGAGAAGGGAGAGAAAATGCTTTTTCTTTCGGTATAGTAAGAAATTCTACTAACAAATTTGGCATTGGAGTCGAAATGTCAGAGTCTTATTGTTTACTAGAGTTTTTAAAATTTGCTCTTCAAGAGCTTTATGCTTTTAGGTTTACCAAGAACCAAGAACTTAAGTCTCGTCAGTGAAGAAGGTATTAATTCATTCTAATTTTTGTAAAGCTTTCACAGGTTTTGGCAAAAATAAAAAGAATATCATGCGTTACCTACATGATACAGGTAAGTATGAGTTATTTGAATTGGCTAATGGCCGTCATTGGTCTGATCCGGCTATGCAAATCCTACCTTGGGAGGCTGCAGGTTCTCTTCCTTCCGCCGCTCAGTTAGCAGGTTTAAATGCTGACGAGAAAAGGATGGAGGGATATGGTTTCAGCCTTGTGGATAAGGCTGTAAGAGAGTTTAAGCCTGATGTCTACATTGGTATGGAGGACATTTGGGGTTTTAGAGGCTATCACATGAAACCTTGGTGGAATAAGATTAATTGTATGTTGTGGACTACGTTAGATAGTCTGCCTATTCTTGATCAAGCTATTCAGTATGCCCCTAAAACTAAGCATTACTATGTTTGGGCTAGCTTCGCAGAGAAAGCTATGAAAAAACTAGGCTATAATCATGTCAAAACCCTAAGAGGCTCTCTAGATTGTTCTAATTTTTTGAAGCTTGAAGAAGAGGAAAGGAAAGGTTTGCGGTCTGATAGTGGGTTATCTGATGAATTTATTATAGGTTTTGTTTTCAGAAATCAGTTAAGGAAGTCTGTCCCTAATATTCTGGAAGGGTTTAAACTTTTCAAGAGTGAAAATCCCGATTCAAATACAAAATTACTTTTACACACTCATTGGAAAGAGGGTTGGGATATACCCAAATTAATGGCAGAAAAGGGTATTAATAATTCTGATATATTGACTACTTATGTCTGCTCTAAATGTGATCATCATCATGTCTCACCTTATAAAGGTCAGGAACAAAAATGTGTTAACTGTGGATCAGAGAAGTCTGTCAATACAGCGAATACGAAGAAGGGTGTGACAGAGACTCAGCTTAATGAGGTTTACAATCTCATGGATGTTTATTGCCACCCATTCACGAGCGGGGGCCAAGAGATTCCTATCCAAGAAGCTAAACTTACAGAGCTGATTACATTAGTGACAGATTACTCGTGTGGGGAGGATAACTGCACTGAAGAGTCTGGAGGAATACCTTTAGCTTGGAATGAATATAGAGAGCCGGGTACACAATTCATTAAAGCTTCCACATGCCCTCGATCTATTTGCCAACAGATTGATCGGGTCTACAAGATGTCTCCGGGTAAAAAATCTGATTTAGGCAAGGTGGCTAGGCAGTGGGCTATAGATAACTTTTCGATAGAGGTTATTGGTAAACAACTTGAGAATATCATAGATGATATGCCTGAAGTGGATTATGATTTCACTTCTAAAGCTAGAGACTACAACCCAGATTACATCCCAGAAAACAATCAAGAACACTCTGACTTAGTTATTGATTGTTACAAAAACATTCTCGATGAAGATGTAGATAGGAACTCTACAAGCGTTAAACATTGGATAAAAAGTATGTTATCTGGCCAGAGTGCAGAAGATATTGTCCAACACTTTAAAAATGTTGCTAATCAACAGATACGAAAATCTAATATCCCTTCGTTGTCAGATCTTCTGGGAGACGATGATAAGGGTCAAAGAATAGCTGTGGTAATCCCTCAATCTGAAGTAGATATATTATTGGTTAATTCATTGATGAAGAAATTTAAAAGCCTCTATAAAGGGTATAATATTTATGTATTTACAAAACTTGAATATTTCGAACTAATAGAAGATAATAAATACGTTCATAAGTTAATGAAGTACACCCCAGAAATAGAAAACTGCTTAGCTTTTGAGGGTGTTGGTAAATCAGATGGGTTATTTAATGCGGCTTTTTATCCTCATGCTACAACCCAAAAATCGGTTTGCTATTCCCATAATGGTATTTCTAAAAATCAATTTTCTCTTACGTAATGTCTCATTTAATTCAGGAATACGCTAAAAATTTGGGGGTTAAAATTTCTAAACCTGAAATTCAGAAGCATTATTTCCCATGTTTAGATGAGAAATACATTGTCTTTTATGATGGAGAGAAGTCGTCTTCTAAAATTTATAAGCATTACTCTACGGTTTTTCAGTTGGTCAAACCAACCCTATTGAAAAGTGGTATAAAAATTTATCAAATAGGAGGAGATAAGCCTGTTGTGGGGGTGGATAGGCATTTAGACTGTAAGTTTAAGAACCAAGCATATGTGATCTCTAAAAGTCTTATGTATATTGGTCCAGACAGCCATTTAGCTCAGTATGCAAGTACTCAAGGCGTCAAGACTTTGACGTTACATGGGAATAATTATGCTAATAATACAAAGCCATTTTGGGGTAGCGCAAAAAATAAAGTTTGTTTGGAGCCGGATTGGAACAGTAGACCATGCTTCTCTGATGAAGATCCTGATAGGCAGATAGATTCTATCTTGCCAGAATCGGTCTGCAAAAAATTACTAGATTTGTGCGGGGTGGGATCTAAGTGTTTTGATTTTAAAACAATTAATATTGGAGACTCCTTTTATCAGAAAATCGTTGAAGTGGTCCCTACGACTATAGTCAAAGGTCTACCTAAACAAATATTCTTGCGGGTAGACTATGGGGTGGAGGAAGAGCCTTTACTGTATTTTTGCCGTAATCATGAGATCGTCATGATTACAGATCAACTCCCTCAATTAAAGATGTTGATGGTGTGCCAAGGAAATATAAAAAAAATCATTTATACAATTCAAGACAAGGAAGATACTATCCCTCAGGTGTATATAGACACTTTAAAGAAGTGGGGTATTGATTTCATCCTCTTGGTGGAAGGAGATTCAGATCTCCCTAGCATTAGGAACAAATATTTTGATACTCAAGTCCACGTCAAAGACGAGTTAAACGACAAGATTGACTGTGGCCCTAACACAAAGTTCTTAACCAACAAGAATATTGTAGAGGGAGAAAAAATCTACAAAAGCTACGCTCATTTCAAAAAAGGTCTTGACTCTAACGACAAAGTGATTGATACTCCTGAGTATTGGGAGGAGTTGAAACACTTTTACATTTATGATCAAGAAAAAAGTAGCAAAGAAAGCGGTTAAGAAAGTGGTGAAGAAGGCGGCTAAAGAAAAGGTCTTTGGCCCTGACATTTATCAAAGAGACAATCATGGGTTGTTAAAGAATGTAGATTACATTTTTAATGAAGATGGCTCTATAAACTGGAGAGCTATGATTAAGCCTGACTTTCTCTACCCTAATAGGGATTGGTTCACCTTGAGAAATAAACCTTTCCCAGACTCTACGGAAGGATTAAAAGATAACCAGTTATTGATTATGCTTGGTGGAATCAAAGAGTTGGCCAAGTTGCGAGGTTTTGAGAGTGTGTCTTTTAAGACGGAGAATATTGCTCATGGTCATGTGAAAGCTACCTGCAGGATAGTATGGATAGGTAATTACGAAAGTGTTGGCGTGAATACTATTTATGAAGACGTAGCTAACGCTACATTAGATAATACAGATTCGTTTGCTTCTAAATTCCTTGAAACTATCGCTTGCAATAGAGCTTTTGTTCGTTGTGTGAGGAACTTCTTGAATGTCCATATCGTTGGGGCTGATGAGATAGATAAATCTAAAGGGGCTGATAATAGTGTCACTGTGGAGTCTGTAGAGGCGGCGGCTACAACTCCTATAGCTCTACTCCAGAAGCATCTTAGAGCAAAGAAGGGCATAGATACATTCGAAGAGTTTTTAAATCTTCTTAGGGATTTCTGGAGAGATCAAGTTATATCTGACGATGACGCAGAATTGGTGAAAACTTGGAAGTGCTGGTCTGATATCCCGGTGAAAGAAGTCAGGAAGTTCGTCGCTATTTTGCATAAATGATCAAGAGGATTATCCATGCTAAAGAATTCTGTAAAGCGGCAGACGATATCTCAGACTGTTTAGATTTAAGTAACCCTGATAACACTTACCATTATCTGTTACCTAATGGCGTAGATTCTCTCAAGCAAGCTTTTGGTCATGACAAGATGTTGGCATTCAATGTTTTTGTTTGGGCTAACCTAAATGATTCAGGCAATTATGATGCTGCTATTCTATTTATTAAAGATAAAGGACCAAGGCATGGTAGGGAGATCTTTTCAGAATATATCTGGCTATCAGATAACCCAAAGGTGGGATACAAATTATTCGCAACAGCGATAAAGTTCGCAAGAGACAACAAATTCGAATATATACAAATGGGATGCTCTGAGAAGTCTCCAAGTAGAGATAAAGTGAAAAAGCTTTATAATAAACTTGGATTCATAAAGGATTCAGAAAGTTATATAGCAAAATTATGAGTGGTAAAAAATCAAAAGAAATTAGAAAACTATTTTTATTAAATGAGCAAGCGATCAGCAAACGAAATTACAGACGATTCAAAAATGAGTATGCAAGACTCCCATCAAACGCAAGGCGTGACTTCATCGAAGCAGCAAGAGAACTCTTCGGACAAGTCTAAGCATATTAAAGTAGGCGCTCACTGGATCAAGAAAGCTAAAGATGGCAGACAATTCATGTCTGGTTATGTCGAAGTTAATGGTGTAAGAGTTAAGATAGTTACATTTAAAAATGATTATCATGAACCCGGAAGACCAGAGTTCTTGAGTTATGCTGTGGAGGGCTAATCCCTTCCTTCTCTAAGCTCTTTATTTTCCTCCCTAAGGAATTTGATTTCTACTTTGAGTTCAGCCACCTGAACTGTTAGTTCTCTAATTTGTTCTCTCATTGCCTTTTTCTCATCAGAGGACTCTATAAGTAAGCCTTCTAACTTACCTACTCTATCAATTAGGTTATCACGCAGGATTGCTTCTGTCTGATAATCTAATTTTTTTATCTGCTCTTCTGACTTCAATCTTTTACCTAAATACCCCCATAAAGCTCCTCCGAATATAGCGGAGGTTAATGAGGATATGACTGTCCAATGATCCATAACGGTAGTTACACTTTTAATTCATTTTTTTAGATAAAAATATAATTATTTTATCGTTTTTTATTTCTAGTGTGTAATTATATGCGATGGGGGAACATCGCAAAGACTTTGCGGAGGCGGAAGCTTTTGCAAAAAAATACTGTAATCCAGATGATAGTCAAATCATCTCCGATTTAGATCGTCATGCAAGAGAAACAGCGTGGGCGCTACTGCAAAGAATCAAGCGCTTAGAAGCTCAATCTTGTAATTGTGAGGAGTGTGGGCAGGATACTGAAGAGGAGTTTGTTGAAGAGGAGGTTATAGAAGAAGAGGAAAGAGCTAAAACAACTGAAGCTAAAGCAGTTAAGGCTGAAACCTCTGAGACTTCCACTATGGACAAGCTCAGTGAGATAGCTGAAAAAAATAAAGATATTTTAGATAAAGCTGCAAAAGGTACGGCGGCTGCAGCCGCCGCTGGAGCAACAACTCAAACAGCAAGTGCCGCTACTGGTTTAAGCGCTTTTGTACAAGAGACGGTTCAAAAAGTAGGAACAATTGGGGTTGCTGGAACTATGTCCATAGGTAGTGGAGCTTACTTCCAAGCCAAAACAACAAAAGAAAAAGGCACTGAAATCGCTGTTGTAGCAGAGCAAGAACATCAAGTATTTTCTAATTTAAACGACTTTACTGAGACAACAATTGGGTTCCAGCCTTTTGGTGGCGTTACCGAGGCGATTGTAGAATATGCCGAAAAAGGTTATGGAGATGTCATTGGTACATCTGAAGAAGGTTACGAAGGGGGAGAAGAAGGAGAAGATGAAGGGTCTGTTGGTGAAGAGGGGGAGGGCGAAGCGTCTGACGAGGCCGAAGGAAATGAGGGTGAGCCTACAGAAGAAAATAATGAAGAAGGCGAAGGAGAAGCTGTTAAAGAGGAGGATTCTGTAGAAACTGAAGAAGAAGCAGAAGAGTCCGAAGAGGAGTCTGGAGAAGAGCAAGAAGAAGAGCAAGAAGAAGAGGGATCGGAAGAAGAGTCCGAAGAAGAAGGGGAAGAAGAAGAAGAGGAGTCCGAAGAAGAAGAGGAGGAATCTGAAGAAGAAGAGGAGGAATCTGAAGAGGAAGAAGAAGAACAGGAACAAGAGGGGGAAGAGGAAGATCAAGAAGAAGTGGAGGAAGAATCTGAAGAAGGTGAGCCTGAAGAAAAAGAGGAGCCTGAAGAACAGTCTGAAGAGGGCGAAAAAGAAAAAACAGATATTGAGAATTCAGAAGAAACATTCGAACTAGAAGAAGATGACCAAGTCACTCAAGTCCCTGATGTGATTAAACTCCCTAACATGATAAGAGAATAGTTATTATGGAAGATTTATTTGAAAAAATACTCGCTCCTTACATGGGGTCAATGCCTGAGTTTATTATTTCTATCTTGGGTTTATTGGGGACACTTTCTTATATTGTGCCTGAAGATAGTAAGCTGGGTAAGTTGTTAGGTAAGTTGACGGGGAATCTAACTAAACTTAAAAACTTTATACTGAAAAAGAAGAAATGAAGCGCACACTCATAACTTTACTTTTAATTATTTCTGTAGCTAAATCTGCCGTTATAATCTCTACAGGAGGTACAATACGTAAAATAGACCCAACAGGGAACCCCACTATTAACCCTGTAATTAACCCTATAAGACCTACCTCGATTAGTAGTGAGGAAGTCGTAGAGACATCCGAAAGCGAAGATAAAAAGGAAGATTCAATTATTTCTTGGGACGCAGAAGAAGAGGATATCTATGATTTTTATGATGCTCCGAATTGGGATTTTTCAGAATCGGACTTGAAAGAGTTGGATCGAGATTCTGCCATCACTAGCATACTAACCATAACAGATGCTAAAATACTTGAGGATAGTCCTTCTTATTCTAATATCGAAATTGGAAATGGGTTTTCAGTTACGTTAAAATCTACGAATTTTACTTTCCAAAACAACAATGGTTTTACTGGAGTGAAGGATGATGATGGTGTTTACTCTACTCTGAATATAACTGAAGGATCGAGTATGGACGCCATGTTTTCTGCAATCGGCCTAAGGATAAATGTAGATTCAACTAGCAGCTTGACGCTCCGAGGGGCTGGGGACTCAATAAATAGCCAAACAGAAAGGTCTATTGTCAATTTGTCTCCAAATGCCAAACTTACTTTAAATTCAGTGGAGGAGTTTTCGGAACAGGGGAATGATATCTACTTAAATGGTGTGTCCTTCTCCCAAAACCCATCTATTTTAAAGTTTAGTGGCACAACGGGTACTGCGATTCCAGAGGTGAATTTTATTCTTTTTAGCGCAATACCTGTTATATTGCTTTTGAATAAGAAAAGACGTTTATAAAAAACAAAAACGGCATCTGTAAGGGATGCCGTTTTTTATTTAATCGAAAAGTTCTCTTTCTAATTTTCTGTATCTAGCGTCAGAATGCCAAGTTTCATCAGTTGGAGGAGTGTATATCCCCTCCTGAGTCTGAATCGGAGTCCCCGCCTTTAGCTTTAAGGAAGACGGTTGATATATGTTCAAAGTCGTCGTTTTCGGACTTGAGCCTCCTCCGCAGGATGTCAGCGCGATCAGAGGAGTTACTGTCACCAGCAGCCCGTAATTCTTCAATTTCATTAATAAGTTCATTTTTAATTTTTCTGTGTTTAGCTTTAACGTCAAAGAAAGCTAGTTTGTTCTTAAGCATTAGGTATAATTCTACGCTTTTTAAAACAGACTTAATGATTGATATCATTTTTTCACCTTTTTAGCGTTAAAGATTTCTTTTTCAGAGTCACCACCTAACTCTTTCACAGACCCGCTAACATGCTTCGCGCATTCTATAGCATCATCTTTGATTTGGTATGAGTGGTGGTATTGTCCTTTTTTATCGTATACACGATATTTTACTAATTCTTGATTCATTGTGGTCTGAATTCTAAAGTTATGGCAGCAACGAACGATTTATCATCTGATATTAAACCGCTTATTAAGCTGTGGTCCCCATTATATTCTACGGTTTTTGCGTCGAATATATACATATCTTCTTCTATTTTTAGGTAAGATATACATGGGGATGATCCACATTCAAAATCTAGCTTGTCGTAGCTCACTATTTTATTTTGTAAATGTCTGCTGACTTTATTCGTCGCAACTATTTTTAAGGTTTTCATTTTGATGCAATTATACCAGAGGACGGTTTGATCTTCATTGTTCAATATTATAGCTCTTTTGTCGTATCTATCAATCCATTTTTTATAAAAATCAACTTTGAAAGTCCTTCTTATCTCTGATTTAAAGTATTTACCATTTTTCGATCTAATATTATCCATTATTAAGTAGAATTTTTTTATTTTACTTAAATTAGTATCCTTATCTCCACCAAATAAGAACTGTATATGATTATAAAACCTCTGTTCTGCAGTGAAAACATAAACATTTTCACATTCGTAGACTTCACAGCCTTCGCAGAACTGATCAAAACATCTTTTTATGGCTTGCTCTCTCATATGTCTAGATCCAATATAAAAAGCTTTGTAAGGTTTAGATCTCAGACAGAAATTTTTAAAGTCTTCCCAAGCCTCAGACTTGTTGATTAATTGTTTAATTATCATTTCTACAGGTTATAATAGTAAAAGAAGTGTAATATTAAACATGGCGTCTGAAGGTAAAAATGAGGTAGCAAGGAGTTTGTTGGATTTACAACCAACTGCGATCTTGGAGTTGTATAAAATTTACCCTGATACCGTTAATGCCCCTTCAGCTTTTTTTACTTTTCATGGAGGTTCTGTTTTTGGTGGTAATGTAGTTTGGCAAGGCATACAGTATATACCTATCCCTGTAGAATCTGAAGGGTTTGGTGTGTTTGCTGATGGAACTTTACCAAGACCCAAGATTAAAATAGCCAATACAGACAAGCTGGTAACTTATTTCCTTGATAAATACAAAGATTTTAAAAACGCTAAAGTTTATAGGAAAAAGGTCTTTATAAAACACTTAGATGATTCAAACTTTGATGGCTCAAACCCTTTTGGTTTAGCTAATTCAGAGTCTGAAATATCTGAAGAGAAATATCTAATAGGTCAAAAAGTCCAAGAAAACAAAGCTTTTGTGGAGTTTGAGTTGAATTTGCCTTTAGATTTAGATAATTTTGATGTTAACCACAGGACTGTCAACGCTAAGTATTGTTATTGGCAGTATAGAGGTTTAGGATGTAGATATCAAGGTAAACCTGTGGAGAAAGATAATGGAGAAACTTTTGTAGACTCTAATCGGGTTCCTGTAGCTTTAAATATTAATGATGAGTTTGATTCTGAAAACAAATTTTATGAACCTAGCAAGTCTTATACAGCGGGAGATGCGGCTTATTTAGAAAACAAAAGCGTTATCCTAGATAGGAACGAGTTTAGTGATCCTATATATCATAAAGTCTGGTATGTTTGTGTTAAGTCTCATTCTGGAGGGCAACACCCTGAGGATAACCCATCTCACTGGCAAAAAGATGGATGCACTAAAAAAATAGAAGCTTGCCAGAAACGTTTTTCTAGCGGTAATTTAAAAAAAGTTTTTTTTGGCTCTTCTTCAGCGTCTTTTAATTATATACATTTAAAGAGGGATGCTGCTGCTGTTTTTTTAAGTGATGAAGCGAATTTGCTTTATCCTTTTAACACTCAAAACCCTTATCAATGGACTGTTACTCTATGGGCTAGAGGATCTAGACAGCATATTGATGATAACGGCGTGTTTACCAACCCTTCAATCCTCGCTACTAATAAAATTAGTAGACCTACTAACGACCAAATTCAATTCCACCCTACCAACGGTAATCTTTTAGGTAGCCCTGTAGCAGCCAACCTTCATTTTTCATCTCAAAACACTGAAGATTCAGAAAAAGGTTTTGACTTGGATTTTGTTACTAGGACAACTGCGAACACGAATGAAATTTATAAAGCGAAAAGTAAATTCGCAGATGAAAATAAATTTCATTTCATATGCATTAGGGGTTCCATCTTAGATGGGGTACGTAAAATAGAAATTTTAGTTAACCCTGATAGGAATGAGTATGGAGCTGTCATTTTTTCAGATCGGATGATTATCGATTCTGTTAGTTTTGTGTCGCCATTTCAGTTTTCTTTGTTCGGCGATGCCAGATTAGTATCTCCGCCTTTCAATGAAAAATTATCTTTTGCTGGAGATATAGCGCAGACGTGCATTTGGAGGAGGAAACTTAATGATGATGAGGTTGTAAATTTAGCGACCAATAGATCGGTTTCTAACGAAGATTATTACCTAACAGACAATAACTTACAAAAAAAAGCAAGTGATTATTCCCAGTATGTACCCACAAGATACAATCAAGCTACGGGGGCTTTGGCGGGTTTGACGGGGGATGGAAATCTTGTCGCTTGGTATGATATGGAGACGGGTCTCCAAAACAATGAGTTAGTCTTGTTAGATGAACATATAGGAACTGATACTGATCTTACGGGTTTTCCACTCGTCTCGCAACCTGATGGCACCGCTAATGGAGCTTCTTCAGCTCTATCCCTTTTTGAAAAAAGAACCATTCAGTATAGCGAAGCATCATTTGAAGATTTTGTACCTAACCAAAATTCTGAATATGTATTACCGTTTGGAGGCTTCCCCGGAACGGACGGTTATGACTATAGATCTGGACCTCAAAGCATATGAATTTAAAAGAATCTTTTCAAGATATTGTAGACACTTCAGAATCTAATTCGTATTTAGAAATCTGTGGTTTTTTAGGATTTGATCAAGAAAAAAATCAATATGTTATTCAGCACCAAAAAAACATAGCTGATAATCCTTCCCAACACTTTATGATAGACCCCTTGGAGTATTTGATCTTCAAAGATAGATACGAATTGGTATCAGTTTATCACAGTCATATCAATGGAGATGAGGAACCTTCTGAGTTTGATGTGAAAATGTCTGACAATTGTTGCATACCTTTTCTCATATATAGCATAGAAAGTAAAAAATTTCATCTTTATGAGCCACAAAACTTGGAAATAGATGTAATTACATATAACAGGTTTAAGGCAGATTATGACAACTATTAGGCTCCACGGAATTTTAGCGCAAAAATACGGTAAAGTATTTAAGATGCACCTTGATAAACCAAGAGATGTGGTTAGAGCTATAGACGCCAATAAAGATGGATTTAGAAAAACTGTCGTAGATTTGCAAAAGCAGGGGTTTAGTTATGAATTACTTGTGAATAAGAAAAGATTAAATAAAGATTCTTTTTTAAATCAAAAAAACCCCAAGGAAATAGATTTTGTTCCTTTTATCGTTGGTTCTGGAACTGAATTACTAGTGGCGTTAGTTTTAAGTATGGGCGCTGCTCTTATTCAATACGCTCTTATGGACCCCGGAACTATTGATGGCGGTGAGTCTACAGTAGGGTCAGATCAGGGGTCTCTGACGTTTAGTGGTAGTCAAATTAACCTTACAGCTCAAGGATCTCCCCTACCAATTGGTTACGGTCGTTTAAAAGTGGGTTCTAGCGTTATCCAATCTTCAATTAAATCTGTACCTCAGACATTAAACCCTGTTGACGCTATGACAGCAGATCAATCAAGCTTTAATGTAGAAATCTCAGATGGATCTAAGTAATAAAATGAATCACCTATCTAGAAAAAACAAGCTACATGGTGCTGGCAGCAAGCAGCCTGATGTTAAACCTGCAATTTTGAATCCCCCTAAAATAGGAGATTTTCAGTTTGGTTCTTCTTTTAGTTTTCTTGAGACTTTAGATCTTATCTCTGATGGACCTATCGAAGGGTTGGTAGATACTCAAGGGAGTCTTTTACCTAAAAATTACATATCTAGGGGTGTTTATTTGGATAATACCGCTGTTTCTATAGGGTTAGATAGTGAAGTTGATATTGATTATGAAGAATCTGTAACAGAATTACAGAAGGTCTCTTTGACAATAAATAGCTTTAATAATTTAGATGATGAAGGGGCTAGCATATCTCAATCCGTTAAAAGGCTAAATGTAAGAAACCCTCAATTTGCATTAAGTTGGTCAGACTTGGTAGATGGGGTAGAAGCTTTTTTCTCTCCCGGACTCGTTAAGCACAATGTGAAGTTCTTGGAGTATCTAGATAATACAGCTTCAGCGGCTTTTAATGACGTTCGTTGGTACGCTTTCCATGCGTTGTTCCCTAACAAAAACACTTTAGGGGCATCAGATTTTGCTGTAGCTTTTGAACATAATACAGCTGGAGAAATCTTAGAATTTGTAAGAGGTAGGACTCCTGTAACTGCCCCCGGTTCAGTTTTGAGTAGCGCTAACTATTTTTTTAAACAGAAGACAGGTTCAGAGTTTGAAGTCTTTGAGAAAATTAAAGAGGCGTGGAATCTTTATGGACCTAACTCCGATGGAGTTGTTCAAAATGAGTTCATGTTGAATTTGATCCGTCGTAAAATGAATTCTGTTTTTGGTCCTGAGTGGCAAAAGAAGACGGCTAAACAACTACAGGAAGAGTGTTTCGATGGACGGGGATATTGTTTGATGTATTACCCTGATAGGGATTTACTTTCAGGTCAAACTTCTGTTAAATTTACAGAGCCTAAATCAGTCAATTTTGATTTCACTAAAGTTGTAAATAGTGATGAGATTAAAGTCAATCTTGCTCAAGGTTCAGCAGTTAAAAATTTGCTAATGCCAATATGCGATTCTAGCGGTAATGTGCAGGTCGGTTCAGATCTTTTGGGGGGTATATTTATTTTTATTGAAGCTCCAGAATCTTTTTCTGATGTCGTAGGAGAAATCATGGGTAACGCTACATTTCACTTCCGAATCCATGAGATTATAAAAGAATTAAAAACCATCACAAAATTATCTCTTTCCCAAAGTGATGTTCCAGATTTATCTAAATATAATTATAACAACGTTCTTATAGAAAGCCGAAACGGGAAAGAATTTCAAAACCCGTTTCAGTTTTTTAATAAAGTCCATATAGACAAATCTGTAGAGAAAAATGTATATGGCCCATTTAAATCCTCAGGTCAAGTTCAAAGATTGGCTAGGAATGAGAATCAGAATAAAGATAATTTTAAAATGGAGAATAGTCGTTACGATGGCCCTTGGCAGCAAGCCTCCGCGCCTAACGACTCTCAACGTGTTATATCTCTAAATGCTAAAGGATTACCTATCGATGAAGGGAGTAACGATACGGTTCGTGCTGGGGCAAGTAGTCAGTTTAATAAAGATTTCTCATCTTGGAACTCTAAAAACGAGCAGTTTGTTACAGAAGAAAGGGCTTCCCCTGTCACTTATATAATTCAAAACCCTAATGTTTCAGAAATATTTGTTACTCTAAAAATCGACTCTTTGTTTGATACTGTAGAGAAACAGTACGGTAAGGACGATGAAGATTTCAAGTTGGGAGATAAACTACCCGCTATACTTAATGTAGAAATCGAAGTGGGTAAGGTTTTGGGGGATGGATCTCTTAGACCTAGTAATACTAAGACTTACAGGATAGCAGCTCTTATTGAGGGTTCTACACTACTAGATATAGGTAACCCAGATTCTTTAGCTGCTCCAGAACAATATAAGCATGTTAGAGATTTAGATGATGGCGCAAGTATAGCGGACCTTTCTCAGCCTTTTACACTCCCTAGTGTTTACAGCGCTTCTGCTAATAATGTAAATTCCTCTGTTGAAAAAAGGTATGTGAAAGTTTCTAAACTCTCTACTGAGACTTTTTCAGTTCTAATTTCTAAAGAATTAACTTTTTATAAAGTCACAGAAATTATACCTGTAAATCTAACTTACCCTTTTTCAGCTATTATAGGGACAAAAGTAGATTCTAAGAGCTTCTCTTCCGTCCCTAATAGAACTTTTGATGCCAGATTAAAATTAGTAAAAATACCTAAAAATTATTACCCCACAGAAACTACTGGTCTCAAAAAAGATAAGAGGTATTATAATAGAGTTGATGAATTCACAAGTTCCGATGATAATTATAAAAGAATTTATCAAGGGGATTGGGATGGGTCATTTAAAATGGGTTGGACAGATAACCCCGCTTGGATCTTGTATGATCTATTAACAAACTCTAGATATGGATTAGGTCAATACGTAGAAGTTTCAGACATTAATAAGTGGGAGCTTTATAAAGTCGGAAGATTTTGTGATGCTGTTGATTCGAATGGCATTTTTGAAGGCGTTCCAGATGGGAGAGGGGGGCTAGAACCTCGATACTCCTGCAACATAGTATTTAAAAGTGATGAAAAAATATTTGATTCCATACAGTTAATATCTAAATTATTTAGGGGCCAAACATTTTTTAGGTCTTCTGAAGTTTCATTCTCAGATGAAAGGGTTAAATCCCCAATCGCAACTTTTAATAATAATAATGTAAAAGATGGAATCTTTAACTACTCTACTCTTAGGAGGGATCAACAATTCAACACTGTTGAAGTTTCTTATCTAGATAGGTTTGAAAACTTTACTCCTAAAGTAGAAACTGTGGAGGACGAAGAGGATATACGCAGCCGGGGCGTATTTAAGAATAGGATTAATGGCTTGGGTGTCACTTCTAGAGCTATGGCTAGGAGAATAGCTCAACACCTTATATACAGGACGATTAAAGAAAACCAAAGAGTAGTATTTAGTTCTGGATTAGAAGCCTTGTTATGTCAACCCGGCGATTTAATTATTATTGATGATGACTTAAAGAATGAGAAGTCTAACTTCGGAAAGGTATTAGATGTTGATGTCGATAATGAGTTTTTGAGACTCAGTGGTCCTTACAGCGCTTCTTCAATGACTGGTATCTTAACTGTCTACAACCCTACAGGAGAAGATTCAATTGAAGATTTAAATGATAAAGCGGGGACGAAACGGTCTAGAGTTGAGAGTTTCTCTGTGACGACAAGCTTTGAGACGGATTTTAATATTTACACAGGGGCTTATGGGTTTTCAGGTTATACCAGCGGCTATGCAGGGGCTGAAGAGACTGAATTATATTCTGAGTACGGCTTATATACTGGGGCTGGAGATAATATTTTATATTTTAATACTTCACATACAGGATGGGTGTTTGCCACAGGCTTGAACGAGAGTAATGATCATTACATATCTCAAGATACTGGGGTTCAAACTCTATCAGAATTAAACACTGGGAAATTAGTTAACTATAAGATTTTCTCTTTTACCAAGAGAGATACTACAGAATTTAATATAGCTAATTACTTTAGTGGGGATCTAAACACTTTAAATGTTAGGGGGATATTAGAATCAGATATTTCATTAAATGCTCAACCTCATATTGTGACATTAAATGTGACTGGCAATGCTCTTGCGACAGGTGACGGTTCATATGTAAGTGGCGTTGATTCACCTCAATATTTACCTTTCGTTAAATTGGGTAGCCCATACAGATTTGACTTGAAAGATGCTGATGACGTTCTCTATAAAGTGGAATCAATAAAAGAAAATTCCCCTAATGAATATTTAGTTACAGCATCTAAATTCGAAACAGGCAAATTCTCTCTCATAGAGAACGACATTTCTTTAGATAGAAAAGAAAATACGTTTGATTATAATGTAGCGACACAAATAGGAGATATAACTTACAAAACTCTGAGTAGCCCAGAAAATTTATCAGTAGCTACTGGAGCAGGTACAGAAGCTAATACTATTTATATTAGTGGTTCTTGGGATAATGTGACTAATAATGATGGTTATGAAGCTATCTTGTATTACCCCAATACCAGCACTCAAATATCAGGGGTGAGTCAAAATACTGGTTTTGTAGTGTTTGATAATTTATCTACTGTGGGAAACTACTCTTTAAGTGTAAAAGCTCAGGGAGATACTTCAACTAATAATAAATATTTAGACTCAGACTTTTCGACAGTGAAAACATTTATACTTTATGATAAGCCTGACGACTTTAATAAATCTTTTACAAAAATTATAACATTCAGATAATATGGCGTATAATTACAGTAGTATAGACAACCTGTATAACACGGGTTTGTTCCAGTTTGAACCTGCTTTTTCTGTAGATGAAACAGATTTAAACGCTGTAGCTTCAGGAAGTGGTGTTCACTTTAATAAGACCGTAGAGATTGATCTGGGAATCACAGATAGATCTAGTGGCGCGGTTTCAAGCCAGCCAGATTTTTTAGCTAATAGTTACGTTGAAAAGGTTGATATAGACATCTTAGATATCACGGGTGGTATGATGTATTCTGGTTTTTTGTTAGATTATAAGAATAGCTTTCTAACATTCACGGAATATGATAACTTTAATGTTTTTGGAGATTACGCTAAACATTTTGGAGTTAGAATTAAACTAGAAGATAGGAATTCAGGCGTTCATACTTCAGAGTTCTACTTCTACGGGAACGATCCTATAATCAGTGGAATTACAGTACAAGATTCCACAGGCACGACATCTCATTCAAACTCTTTAGGGGCAAAGACAGCTGTTAATACCAATGGGCAGACAGGAGCCTTGAGTACTTCTATAACTTTCCTTAATGATACTAATTATATTTCTTTAGATAGGCTGGAAATATATTACAGTTCTACATCTAGTTTTGATCCAAACTTAAATCCTCAAGCAGCTTTTTCTAGATCTTTAAATAATAATTCCACTCAATCCTTCGATATTAAAGAGGGGGAATTACCAAATGGTGAGGCGGTTTATTTACATTATGTTCCTTACGGTAATTTAGGTTCTGGATTATCTTGGTCTGTCGGCCCATATACTTTTGCAGACAACCCTGTAGGTGCAGATGGTTTTTTAACTGTTGATGACACAGGAGACTTTATAACTGGGATTACTAGCGGAGACATTACTGGGGCATTAGGTTATACACCTTTGTCTTCTTCGGAAGCTGGCAGTTCTGATAATTACTACTTAACTGGTGTATCTAAATCAAATAATACTTTCACTTTTCATGTCGATGGGGCTAGTGATCCAACTTATCAACTTACTAGTGGTGACATTACGGGGGCGTTAGGTTACAGCCCTCAATCAGCTGGGACTGACGATCAAACCCTTGATGAAGTTCTATCTCAAGGCAATACTTCTGCTAGTGGAATAACGGTAGGTGCCTCAACTATTAGTGGGTCTCTTGAGGTAGCGAATAATAACACGGGCATATCAGATATTTTTCATGTAGACGGTTTAAATGGCCGTTTATTCGGGGTGACTGATGAAGTTACAGGGACAATCTTTTCTGTCAACGACGCCGCTGGTCTTCCTATCGTAGAAGTGGAATCCACCTCTACATACGACAAGATCACAATGGGTGAGTATGGAACAAATGCTTTGGTGGTTAGCGGGAACAGTGTTGGTATAGGAATAACTAATCCAAACGACATTTTGCAGGTAAAATCCTCAATGTCGATTGTTGATTCAAATGGCACAAACACGCACTGTCAATTATTCTCCAATGCTACTGAAGGTGTATTGAGGATACATAATGGATCTAACTATGGTTTAATAGCAAGGGGTTCGGCTAATAGCCCATATTTAGGCACTTATTATGGGGGGAGTTTAAATATAGTTGGCTTTGGTTCTTCAGACGGAGCTTCTGTAGACGACCAATTAGCAGTATTTGATTTCGCCAATTCGCAATTTAAATTATATGACAACAAGCAACTAGTAATAGGAAATGGTGCTGACCTGAGAATCTTCCATAACGGCTCTCATAGTTACATCCATAATGATACAGGCAATCTCTACATAGAGAATGATGCAACCGATGGGGATATCATCTTTAAATTAGACAATGGCTCTGGTGGTATAACAGAATACCTTAGATTAGATGGTGGGTTAGGTTACACTGTAGCAAGTGAGCGTATAAGAATGGCAGATGGTAAAGCTTTGTTTTTCGGAGACGATGAGGACTTAGGTATGTATCATTTTGCCAGCAATAATTACATACAAAATAACTCTGGGGACTTAATCATACAGAACGATGCTAATAATAAAGATATCATCTTTAAATCAGACAATGGTTCTGGTGGGTTACAAGAATACTTAAGATGCGACGGTAGTAGTGTTGGAATAACAGTTTCTGCTACACAGGGGATGGTGTTCTTTGATAATATCAAATCTAAGTTTGGGAATAATGATGATCTCCAAATCTACCACAATGGAACGACTAACATATCTTACATTGATCAACCGGCAGGGTTACTTAGAGTTAGCGCTCCTGCTTTTGAAATTGTTAATGCGGCAAAGAATGCTTACATGGCAAGGTTTTTCGAACCTAGTAATGGCAATGAAAATGTTCAACTTTATTATAGCGGTTCTAAGAAGTTTGAAACAACTACTAGTGGTGTATCAGTCACAGGAGGAGCAGACACTATTGCTGTAATAACAGGAACTACTACTGCTGCTAGATTAGATTTAAAAACTAATTCGCATCATCGTTTTTGGCAAACAATAGAATCTGATGGACGTTTTAGATTATACAATCAAACTACAAGTGTAGAGCAGTTGACGGTATTGTCCGGAGGTAACGTTGGTATAGGAACAAATAGTCCTACAGCAGCGAGATTAGTTGTACATAATGACGGTACTGATCCTCAGATATTAGTAAAAAACACAGCAGGTAGTAACGCTCAAATATTATTTGAAGATAACGATGGAGGCACTCAAAATGCTAGTATAACATTTGACCAGACAGGTCAAAATACACTTACAATCGCAACTGGGTATCAAAGCTCAAATGATTTAAATAGAATTAACATAGCCCCCGCTGGGAATGTGGGATTAACTGTTAGAGGTGGAACTGGATCTAGTAACGGTAACGTTGGTATAGGAACAGATAATCCAACCAGTATTTTAGATATACGAGACACGCAAACAGGCGCTGCTTCTGAAATTAAGTTGTTTAATCTCGATCAAGGTAATACTACCACTCAGACTTCAGCTTTAGTGATGTCTCCAGATCTTCGTGCAAACGGAGTAAAAATCGTCGCA
>Ga0181397_1000020_pt1 | contig 51112 bp, 71 predicted proteins | sample 20SPOviralmetaG_FD_130126 | JGI IMG/M metagenome (GOLD analysis project Ga0181397, IMG submission 130126) | Marine viral communities from the oligotrophic San Pedro Time Series (SPOT) site, San Pedro Channel, CA, USA - 20 SPOT_SRF_2011-02-23 | ecosystem: Environmental > Aquatic > Marine > Strait...
AAAGTATTCTCTTGAAGGCGCAAGTGCAGCATGTAAAGGTACGTGTCAACAAGCAGATGTTTTTCTTATTCGTGCCTTTGACGGTGACAAATGTGTAGGCTTTAGGTTTATACGACCAGCTAAGTATTCTCCTCTTGCTGTACCCAGAAACAAACAAGAGGAAGACAAGTACGGTAACATTAGAGATTGGTGGTTAAGTCAGGGACTAAAGATTTCTGAAGGTCTTGCTCCGGGTCTTTTTGCTTCACATAAAGATTACGCGGGTCAGGGTGTTGCCTCTACAGTTAGAAACCTTTGCAATGTAGAATCTAAGAAGCGTGGATATATCTGGATTGCTGGGCATGACATTGAAGATAAAAGTCGGTGGGACTGGACAATGCACTACTATGAAAAGAACGGTATCGTTCCTGTTTTTAGTGACATTGATTGTCCAAATGGGTATGGTGGTTACGGAAAAATCTACTACTATAATTTAGTATGAGGGTAGTTGTTGTATGAATAATGTAGAAAAAACATTAGTAGATTGGTCTGCAATTACTGTATCTGTAGGGGCGCTGTTTCAGTTTCTTCCGGCTGTGGCGTCCCTACTTTCTGTAATATGGTTATCTCTAAGAATATACCAAACGATTAAAGAAATAAAAAATAAGGATTAAGATATGGCTGCTCCATATACAAACATTAAATTTTCTGATGCTGCTATGCCTCGCATTGCACGGGCTACTGGGTATAATAGTCCTGATATGGGAGGTTTCCAGCAGTTTCTGGCTCAAGACCCTGCTGCTAAAGCTAAGTACGAGCAGTTTCAACAACAGGCTGTAGGTACTATGATGGCAGCTAGAGGTGGTGTTGTCAAGTTTGTTGATGGTGGAATGGTTAAAAAAATTAAACGCTTTGATGGTGGCGGAGATAACTTGGCTCTTGAAGATCAAATTGTAACTACGCCTACTACTACACCTACTACTCCGCCTATTACTACGCCTATTACTACACCCGAAGATATTACTAAGAATACTGATAGATTATCAACACTAGGTAAGTTTGATCCTAATAAACTTACAAAAGAAGAGATAGCCGAAAGACAGACGCTTCTTGATACTACGCCTTTTAATTTTAATGATAAAGAGTTTACACCAGAACAAGCAAAAAGAGCGTATGACAACATTAGTCGTAAACAAGAAGAGTTTATTACGGATAATGATCGTCGTTTTTTAGATTCCTATTCTTCTTTTTCAGGACAGAATAACCCCTTTCCTGTTATACCTCCCCCAGACCCTGTAGACCCCACTGCTATTAATTTAGAAGAGACTGAAAAAAGCAGGCTTAAAGGTGAAGTAGCAGACACGGCTAAAGTAACAGCAGAAACAATAGACCCTGCTACAGATCAAGATGTTACAGCAGGTACAGGAGAAGTGTCTGGTGACGTACAAGCAGATGCTTCTGGTTTAGGTGTAACTCAAGTTGTAGATGAAATTGAAGCTAAAGATGCAAACACGATTGAGACAGTTAAAACTACAAATGATATTAATCGTGCCGCAGAGCAAACGGAAGCAGAGCAAAGTAATTTTGATGCAAAAATTATTGCAGCCCAACAAGGTGAGTCTTCTGTATCTAAACTAGAAGCTTCTCAAGGTGAGGCTAACTTTATTGATGGTCCTGCAAATAGAGAGATTCAAAACGGTGAGCTTATTGACTCCGTAGCTAATGCAGAAAAAGCTAGTAAGTATACAGAACAAATCCAAGCTGCCACTGCTTCTCCTTCACAAAAGGCTACAGTACAAGGCCAACTAGAAAAACTATACTCTGACTTTGATGCTGTTGAACCACCTGCGTGGGCTTCGGGGGCTATCCGAGCAGCTAACGCAGCTATGGCAGCACGAGGTTTATCTGCATCTAGTTTAGCTGGACAGGCTGTAGTACAAGCTTCAATGGAAGCAGCCATTCCTATTGCTCAAGCTGACGCAAGTATCTTTGCTAATTTTGAACAAACTAACTTGAGTAATAGACAACAACGTGCTATGCTTGCAGCACAACAACGAGCAGTATTTATTGGTCAGGAATTTGATCAAGCCTTTCAAGCTAGAGTAGCTAATGCAGCTAAGATTGCAGACGTAGCTAATCTTAATTTTAATGCAGAGCAACAGGTTATTTTAGAAAACTCTAGAATAGCTAATACTTTTGAGCTACAAAATCTTTCTAATAAACAGGCTCTTGTAATGGCTGAAGCTGCGTCTCTATCTCAGCTAGATATGGCAAACCTAAGTAATAGACAGCAAGCTGCTGTACAGAATGCCCAAAACTTTCTGCAAGTAGACATGCAAAATCTAAGCAACCGGCAACAGACAACTATGTTTAAAGCCCAGTCTAGCATTCAGTCTATTTTTACAGATGCCGCTGCAACAAATGCAGCAAAACAGTTTAATGCAACAAGTCAAAACCAAACAGATCAGTTTTTTGCTGGCTTAAGTACGCAAGTAAATCAATTTAACTCCTCTCAAAACAATGCTATGTCTCAGTTTAACATTGGTCAAACTAATGCAATCAACCAGTTTAATACTAACATGGCTAATCAGAGAGATCAGTTTAATGCCCAAAACCAATTGGTAATTGCACAATCAAATGCTCAGTGGCGTAGGCAGATTGCAACGGCTGACACGGCAGCGCTTAATAGGCAGAATGAATTTAATGCTTCTGCTGCGTTAGGTGTTTCTAATCAAGCGTATGCAAACATCCAACAGTTTACAAGAGACATAATGTTTAAGGCTATTGAGTCTTCTGAAAATGCTTTGGACAGAGAGACAAGAATTGCTACGGCTATTTTTAATGCTAATGCTGCATCGTCAGACTTAGCTGCTAGGTTAGACGCAGCACAGGATGCAGGTATTGCTTCTGCTATTGGTGGTGGTTTGTCGGCTGCTCTGTCCTTTGCTGGAACACAGACAGGCGGTGGTCTAATAGATAACGCTGTCGAATTTATAAGCAATATTAAACTTGGATAAAATAGGCAAGGAATAACAATGACACGAATAAATGAAGAAGAAGACGAACCAAAAACGGCAAGGCATAATACACCAGAGAGTGTTATGAAAGCATATCGAACTTATGCAGAAAGTATCAAAGCAATCTCTGCTCGTTATACAGGTATTAATTTAGACGATCCTCTTTACCTTAGTGGGGGTGGGTCTGTGCGACCTTCCGGTATGATGGCTTCGTCTAAAAGCAAACCTACTGAACCAGACCTGACAGGTTTGTCTTCTGCCCAACGCGCACACCTAATTTTTCTAAAAGCCCGTGCTAAAATAAAAGAAGGAAAGTCTAATGCCTAATCCAGCACCTGTAACTGAAAGAGATTTTGACGCTCCTATAATGGGAGCTAGCCTTACAGGTGAGCTTGGTGCTAAGCCATACGAGCAGCCTCCTCAGCTACCGTCTGTAGAAGAAAACCTTGATTTCTATATGGACGCCTTGTTGTCTCCTGCTATGATGCCTCGTATTGCTGCTAACCTTGATCGTGGTAGGCGCGTGTCTGACTTTGCTGAGTTTCTAGTAACAAGTGGTGTAGCTGAAGGCAGGCATACTATTGACGTAGGTATTTTAGTTCTACCTACTATCATTGAAACGGTTGCTTTGATTGGAGACTTGTACGATATTGATTTTGATATGGGTCTTGAGGCAAAGTCAGAAGCATCTAAAGATAGTTTTATTGAAGTAGCTGAAGCAGCCCTTTCAAAAGCAGAAGACGAAGAAGATGAGTACGTAGCTTCTGATATGAATGATGTAGAGCTTGAGGAAGAGCCGGAAGCTGAAGAGGCTCCGGTTACTGAACCAGCTAGCTTAATGGCAAGGAGATAAGTATGTCGTGGGGTTTAATTGCTGCTGAAGCATTTAAAGGTGTAGCAACAGGTGCTGCTAGTTTCGCAGCCCAAGAAGATGCACGTATTAACAAAGCTGAAGAAGATGCTAAAAAACGTATTGACAAAGCTATGGAATTTGCACGAGAACATCAAAAAGAATATAATAAGAATAAACAAATTGCTGTTGAATCTATAAGCGCACTAGCAGAAACCCTTAGCTCTGCTGGTGTAAATGATCAAAAAGCAAAAGCTATAGCGGGCAACATTTTTAGAAAGTACCCTACTAAAACAGCAGTAAGCGGGGTCATACAAAAAATAGATGGTATGCTAAAAGGTGGACGCACTGTTGATGAGCTAATTGGTAGTATCGAAATAGACCTTGATCCTAACACACCATTAGTCTTAGACGATCTCGCGCGCGCAGCGATGCCAGCTTCGCAACAGCAACGGAGTCTACCTTCCTTTTTGTCAGAACAACCTGAGTTTAGAGGGAACCCTCTTCTTAAAGGTATGTATAAAGATGGTGTTCCAGATAGTCTTAGGACACAACGAGAAGAAGGTATTAAAGAGGCTGAAAAGCTTGGCTTAATGGCTAAGCCTGTTACTCAAACGTTGCCTACTATGACAGGCCAGATGAATATTGTTCAACCAGTTTCTACTGAGACGTATGCTGAAGAGCATAGAAGGCTTACGAGGATGGCTGATGCTGAAACTGATCCCGATAAGAAAGCTGAATATACAGAAAAAGCAGCTACAGCACGCGCCAATTTCATTAAAGAAAAAAGAGCGGGAGATAAACCTGAAAAAGGCAGCCTTGATAATGACATTCGTATCCTTAGTATAGCCGCCGATAACGCTAAGACACCTGAAGAAAAAGCTGAAATCGAAGCGGAGATAGACTCCAAACTAGAACGTGTTGCACAAATAGCGGCAGCTAAAAGAAAACCTGACGGAGAGCAAGGAGCTAAGTTTACACCAGAATATGCTAAATCTCTTTATAAAGATTTAAGAGACAACAGCTCTGCAAGAAAAGATTATCGTCGAAAGGTGGTAGGAGCATCTAGCACTAAGGAAGGAAAAATAGATGGGCCGATGGTGTTAGCTAAAGAAGCTTTTTATAGTACGTGGAAAGCTGTTGGTGGTCCAGAGGCTAATCTGGCAGAGCGACAATCAGTTGATGCTTTGAAAGGTCAATCTGGTCTTGGTTCAGATCAAATGGCGTATATTGAAACAGCACGGAAAGGTGCATCTAATCTAAATGTTTTTGTTAGTCTAATGCGTAACAGTAATTCCAAAACGTTAAATCAATCTATTGCGACTGCAAAAACTTTGACGGATAAGGTCGCAATTAAAAATTCTATCCTGTATAAAGATATTGCTGAACGGGTAAACGTAGGGTTCTTTGTGCCTAAAACAAATTCGGATTACAATAATATTGTAATGCAAGTATATGAGGCCATTATAAAATAATGACAGACATAATTGACTGGGACGCAGAAGATAAACTTAATCCAGAAAGTTTGGACGAAGAGTTACCTGAAAAGTCAACAGACATAATTGACTGGGACGCAGAAGATAAACTTGATCCAGAAAGTTTGGACGAAGGTGCGCCTGAAGGATTGCCTGAAGCAGAAGAAATGGCTGGTCCTGCCGAGCCTGAGCCTAAGCCTGTAGAAGAAGCACCCCCTGAAGCTTTAGTCGAAGGGCCACCTGAAGGGTTGCCTGAACCGGAGCCAGAGCTTTCGCTAATTGAACGTAACTTAGCGGATATGGGTTTAAAAACAGGTGCATCGTTTCGGGCAAACCTTCCAAAAACACTAGAGCAACGCAAAGAAGAAAGGGAAAAAATTACACCTTCTCTTTACAAAGACAAAGAGTTTATGAGTTCTTTAGAAGAATACTATACAGGACGTACCTCACAAGGGAAACGCTTGGAGGACGAAACAGACCAAGAATATTATGAACGCTTTTTGTCAAATCATTATAGGTATATGCTGAATAGTTATGCTGGCTTGGCTATGCAAACCAACTGGCTAATGGAAACTGGCGATGAGGGTAGGCAGCAATTCGGAGAACTTTTTTCTCGTATTACAACGGACGAACCAGAAGTAGGTGATGCTTCTTTAAGTGCCGGTGAAAATATTACAAAAATAGCAGACAGTGTGTGGTACTCTATGACTGACCCCGCTACTGCTTTAACATTAGGGGCTGCGCTAGTAGCAGGTGGTGGTATAGCGTCTGCTGGAACAGGCTTAGCTGCACAAACAGGTATTCGTAAGTCTGCTGTATACATACTACGTAAGGCTACTTTAAGAAACGCTGCTATTAAAAAGATTTTAGCTGGAGGTGGCGCTGGTGCTGTTGTAGGTGGGAGTCGAAATGTTGAACAACAAAACTTTGAGGCTTTAACAGAATTAAAAGATGGTCAAGTAAGTTCTCTTGAAGATGCGCGCCAAAAGCCAATAGATAAATCCAGAGTAGCAGTGTCGGCAGTAGTTGAGGGTATATTTGGCGCTGGCTTTGATGGTGGTTCTGCTATTATAGCGGGTGTAAGACGGAACCAAAAAGTTCAACAAGAAAAAGCTAATCTTATGTCGGCAGGAGCATTATCTCGTGCTAAACAGATGCAAAATGCTATTCAGCAGGATGCTGTAACAGGAGCAAACTCAGCAGAAGCTCTTGCCTTAGCTCAACGAATAGAGGTTCGTCGCGCCAGTAATGCACAAGGAAATAAAAAACAAAGTTTGTTTGAAGGGGATGAGGGTGATTTTAAGTTAACTGATAATGTACCTATCAAATATCAGGAGGCAGCACTTCGGGCTGTACAAAACCCTGACATAGCAGAAAAGATAGGTAACATAGCAATGGATGTTATACTAGCCTACAAGCGAGAGGGTAAGCTGAACCTTCTAGAAAGCACAGAAGTAATTGCTGGAAGCGGGACTACTCGCGCTCGTAAAGTAGAAGAAAGTTTAGAAAAATTCTTAGATAATAAAGGTCGTTATGGTCAGGTACTAGCTGATACCTTAGACGGTTTGCAGGCGCGTATGCGTTTATCTGTAAAAGAGTTAGGTGGCGAGGAAGAAGCCAACTTAGAGTTAGCCCTTCTTGAAGAGGCCCTAAAGAAAAACAACCTAGACAAAGGCGAGTTCTTAAAGATGATGTCGTTCTATACGAACGGCTACGTTTCTATTGGTGGACAGACTAAAAAGTCTTTGTCAACCGCTGCCTCTGTACTCGGTAAGGCTGGTTGGCAAGCCAGAACACTTCGTCGGTCTATGGGTGTTATCGAAGATAAAGAACTTAAAGATATACTTAATACGGCGTATGCTCAACCTAACCCTGTAATACAAGGATTATCAGCAGGTCTGAATTTTCTTAGAGGTCTTGATAAAGTAAGGATTGGCTCTCTAACAGCACAACTTCCTACTATGATGCGTAATAATGCAGGTGGTGCTATGATGATCACTGCCCAAACAGGGGCAGACTTAATTGAAAATACTATTTATCAAATGGGTCAGGCTATACGTACAAAGATTACAGGAAAAGGTGACACAGGTATTACACAAGGTTTAATAGCCGCTTTTTCTGACAGCCTTATTACTGTACAGAGGATGGCAAACCAATCTAAAAGCCAAGCTCTTGTAGACGTTACACTTCAACATGTACCCAATGCACATCAACGCATTCTACGAACACAGCCTGATATTTTAGGGCCACAAGCAACAACACGGGTTGGTAGATTGGCAGACAATTATGTGGAGTTTTTAAATATATACAACATAACGTCAGATAGTTTTCTTAGGCGGGGTTTTTACGCGGCTAACCTAGAAAAAGAATATAGAAATTTTCTCAGAGTCTATAAAGAAAAGAACGGTAAGGCTTTTGCAGGAGGAAAGCTAAAAACCGTAAGCGACTTTTTAGCAGATGGTAGGGTACTAGATAAACGTCTTGTTCTTCGGGCTGTTGATACCACTCTTGATCAGACATTTGCAGGACAACCTAAAACACCTGCGGGTAAAGCACTTCTAACTGCGTTGGAAGAAACGAAACCTATCTCTTCTGCCTTTATGCCCTTCCCTCGTTTTATGGTAAACGCTATGCGTACTCAGTACGAATACTCTCCTGTTAATCCTTTCGTAAAGCTAGCAAATAATTTTAATAAACAAACATTTAAAAACCCTACAGAGTTTCATATGTCTAAGGTGCCTGAAGCGTTTGCTAGGGGTGTTGTAGGTTCAGCAGCGTTAGCATACGCATGGACTGAGTTACCTAATATGAAGCGGTGGTGGGATGCTAACGGGAAAGATATTCGCGCTGTATGGCCTGCAAGTTATTTCTTTGCAATGGCTGATCTAATATCTATGGCAGCAGGGGATGATAAAATTCGTACTAAGCAGGATGTATCGAGTGCGTTACAGGCTGTAACAGGTGTACCTGCATTATCTAATAAAGATAACGAATTTATTAAGCAAGGTTTAACTTTGTTTGATGGTGAAACGCCAGATAGTGTTAGGTCACTAAGCACTACCCAAAAGTGGGGAGAGTTTACGGGCGCATGGCTTGGAGGTTTTGCTACTCCTTTACGTGCGGTACGTGACCTTCAGGCAGAAGCAGCTTTATTTCCTGAATACAAAGACCCTAAAGTAATGTATGAAGATAAGGGCTTCTTTGGTATAGCCGGAAATGTTATTATTGACTCAGCCTTACCGGCTAATGTTCTTGGTGTTCAAATTCTAGAAGATCGTCCTACTAAAGAATATGTTTTAGCTGGTGAGACTAAGAACCGCCAGCTATCTGCTGCTCGTTTTCTTGGTATTGCTATGATGCCTAAAACTACTGCCGTTGAGGATGAGGCAGTGAGACTAGGTATAACGCAGAAAGATTTGATTGGGTACTCTGGTTCTCGACGTAATGACGCTCGTATGCGTAAGCACTTTGCTCGTTTTGTTGAGCTAGGTTTAGGAGAGTTAGTACAAGACTCTGACTACCTAACCCAAAAATCTACGGAGAGCCGTTCGGCGTTTAAGTATCGTCAGCGTAGAGTTTTTTTAAATTACGCGAAATCTTTTAAGAAAGCTGCCGAAAAGGTAGTGGTGGATGAAGAAGAAATGGAAGCTAGGGCTGCTATTGAAACGATTACAGCAGAGCTTCAGACAGCACTTAATGCACAAAAAGCAGGTGATGACACTGTTACTGCTGAAACTATTGTCGAGATAAAAACAAGACTTGCTGAAGCAGACTATGTTTATTCTACCAGTGATAGTGCTAAGTCTAAGTGGCTTAGGTATACTAAGTCTTATAAACTAGACATAGAAGAGTTTTTTGCAAGGCAACACCAAGCAACCTTACAAAAAATTAAAGACGGAGATTTACTTGACTCTGCGGATTACCTGTTTATGAAGGGGCCAACCATTGCAGAACAAGGTACGTATGGTATGGCTATTGCTCATGGCGATGCCATGAAAGAAGCCGAAAAGTTAAACTAACGTTTATCCCCTGACCCACCAATCGTACCACGATCTTTACGTGACGCTAGCTTATTCATATTATCTTTGGCTACACGACCTAAAGAGATATCCAGATCAGTGGCGAGTGCGGAGCAGTACCACAGTACGTCTCCTAACTCCGCCGCGATCTGTTCCTTCCAATCTTCAGGGCGCTTCTGTGGACCATCACGGATAAGCTTCTTTACTTTGTTGGCTACCTCACCAGCCTCACCGGCAAGTCCGAGTGCTGGGTACATCAGCTTTGTATTTGCAGGATAGATAGCTGTAGTCTTACAAAAATCTTGATAGTCTTCTAACGTCATAGCTGCGCCTTTCATATCCATAAACTCCTTAATGTCGTGCATTAGTTTCATGCTGTTTCCCCAAGCTATCAAAGTAGGCTTTGTTGTAACCTCTTTGCCATTCTTTTTCTGCCATAGAACCTATAGGAAAAGGACACTGTGCCATCACAACATATACCCCATTAACTTGTTTAATTTTAGGTAGGGTAAAAGCTTTATATCCAGCCTGATACTGGAGCTTAAGAGGCGGCCACTTTCGGTGGTCATTTGATGGCATCTTTTTCTTGTTGGTCATAGAGCTTCTTTCAACTGATTGATCTTAAGGTTGTAACAATTAGAACGAACCTGAAAGTTATTAGACGGATCAACATCACCAGCATGTAAGTATACTGCTTGCTCTAGGTACGTATCTTTTTCAAGCATACCTAAATACCACCCTACACTCAAGTCTTTTTTAATCCGTACAAAAGCATAAGCATCACACTTCTGTTTAGTGTTAAGGGCAGCTACAGAACAGTCGTAGTGTCCTTGCGGTACGCTAGTAACTGTTTTAGATTTGACATCAACTTTAGTTCCATCTTTAAGAACTAGATCATAGTCATATGTGTTGACCCATTCACCACCTAACGCACAGTTAGCTACAACCTCCCCCAAAAAACCAACAAGATTTCCTCTCCCTTTAGTAATAGAGTTGCGAATAGTCCCTAGTTCCTCTGCTTTAATACGGGCCTTGTCTACCATCTCTGGTGTAATTTCAATCTCAATCATGGTTTTATGTCCTTACTAGTTCCGTGTGATTTTTTAACGGCCTGTGATGTCCACAACTTCACATACCCCTGCTGTGCAAGCAAGCTCTTGTGATCCTGATGTGTGGTCTTCTTTTTCATAGTCGCAAAGCTTCGACCAATCAATGTTCTCTGGCATTTTTTCTTTAAGCGTAATATACTCAGCCTCAGTGCAATCCTGATACGGAGCCTGCTTATAAGAATGTTCAGCATGAGGAAGGAAACTAACGCCCGAAATACTGTCAAAGTTTTCATAGACCCAATCTCCTACCTTCAACCACTCTTCTTCACGTACACTGACAGTGATAGACGGCTTGTGTTCACACCACGCATTCTGATATACCTTCCACAATTCTAGTTGTTCGATGGCTGACATGTCTTCTCTACACACAGCACTTGAGGGTGACTTCATAGGAAAGGAGAACACTGTTGTGCTTTCAGGTTTCATAAAGTCTGGTTCAGCAGGAATACCGGAGTCAATCATAAACTGTGTCATAGGGTCTTTGTTATCTGCACGTACTGTACGTACATAGTAGGGATTGTGGCGAGCGTGAATGCCGGACGCACTATCTACAAGCTGTGAGACAGTACCGGAAGGTTTAACGCAGGTGATAGCGGCAGACTGTTGAATGCCCATATCAAATGCAATCTCTGTATTAGTGTCAATGGCTACTTGTTTTAATTCTACAAGCCATCTGTTTGTTTTTGCTAGACCGTCTGATCCATTAAGAATGTTGTGGTCCATAATACCTGTTAGACTTACGCCCAACAAACGCTCTTCTTGTGTGTTAGTTTTCCAGATAGAACGTAGATACTTAAAGTCAGTCATGCAAGACTGAAACGTACCTAAGATTGTGGCATGTCTTACCTTTTCTTTGAGTGTCTCTAGTGTATCTGTAGCACGAACAACTACCTCAGATAGATTACAGAATTGATATGGTCGCAGAATAATCTCTGAGCAGGGGTTAGTACCCCACTCAATAGGCTTATTGTTTTTAGTCTCTAGCTTTCTGCGACCATTCTTAGCAGCTTGTTTGTGTGCTGCCTGTCTGTTGAAGATGCCACGCTCACCTGACTTACTCTCATACAGTGAGTGCCATTCAGAAAAGAATACTTCCATAGTAGGCTTTGTCTTGTATGACACAGAGTTGTTAGCTAATGCGCGTTGGGCCTCATTGTTCCACCACTCACCTGACTTAGCCTTACGCATAGATGCGTCACCAAGATTAGACAGAGAGATCAGTGCGCTTCTACGTACACCACCTACAACTACAATCTCACCAATCTTACACATGATGTCATGTGCCTCAACGGAGAATAGTCTGCGTCCTGCTGCACCTTTGAACTTCTCAATGCAGAAGTTGAACAGGTCTTCTAGAGGTTCAGGACCAGATGCCCTGCCGCCAAACGTCATAAGTCTGGCACCTGCTGGCCTTACTTTGCTTACGTCCCACTTAGGAACCTGTCCGGCATACAGACATGCAATGAGTTCACGTAGTGCCTTACACCAACCCGCCTTACTGTCGTCAACAACAATGATTGTGTTGCTGCTATGAAAGTCTTCATTGACTACGGGTAGCTTATCTACGCTCTCACGCTCAACGCTGAAGCCTACACCTGTACCACACATCAGGATGTACATAGCCTCATCAAATGAGCGGGGACTGTCTACGGGAATGTAACTACAATTGTAGCTACCTACGTGACAACGATCCAAAGCTGGACCAGCAGTCATCACGGCTCTCATAGAAGGCATGACGCCCAAGTTTAGTACGGAGTCCTCTACCTCAGACAAAATCTTTTTAGCTTTCAGGTAGCCAAATGTATCATAGATATAACTACCTACGTAATCAAAGTAACGTGTTACTGTTTCTTGCCAGTCCTCACGGCGTCCTTCTTCTTCCTTCCATCGTGCATAGCGGCTGAGTGCAATAAAGTTTTGATAGTCTGTCGGTAGGGTATTGCTCATTAGTTCTTAACTCCAAAGTCTACCTTGATTACAGTACCTTCGTGTACTAGGTGAGGAGAGGCATCTGTTTCCTCTTCGTCGTAATCATCTCCAAACAAATACTCTGCGTCTTGCCCCGTTTCTTCAAAGGCTTTCTCTACTAGCTTATAGGCTTTGTCTCGAACGTCTTTATCTGATTCATACAAAGGTACAGACGCACAAATCATATGAAGAATGTGAAGAATATCCTCTAGCTCTGACGGCTCCAGCCCATGATTGTCAGAAACAAGCGCTGTAATTTCTACTCCGCCTAGCCACTTACCGTCCTCCTTTTCTGGCTTAAGGCAGATATAAAAATGCTCATCATCTAGTGCGTCTTGTAGTGTCTTCATTTTTTCTTTCCTATAAAAGGGATGCGTGTTGGAATTTTAGGGTTGGTCTTTTCTTGTAGCCAGTCTTTAGGTATTTTCTTATCGTAGAACCGGAAGTCATACCTATAACACCACTGAGCATACGTACTTTTGGCACCCTTGTAAAGTTTTTTATTGCTGTTCTCAAAAATAAACCTTACATCAAGGTGGGGGTATTGTTTTCTAATAGCCAGATGCTTACGTCTATCTGCTGGCATAAACCTACCCTTAGCTTCTATAATAATATTGTTATGTGTAATGAAGTCCGGTGTGTATGATCTGTAAGCTAAGTCTTCCCACTCTATTTTATTTTTCTCATAAGAGAAAGGTTTCCCGTAAGCCATTAAGCTTTCCGATAACTCAAGTTCAATTACTGACCTGAATCCTTTACGGCGAGCTTCTAGCTTACGGGAAACTACCATGTTACCAGCGCCATGCAGGAATAGAAGGCTTCATAGAATGGATATCATCCAACTTTTTTTCTATGTCATAGCTAGCCGTCAACAGGCTTCGCAACTGCTCCTGTAAAGATTTGTTGAGTATTTTCTGATAAGAAATCTGCTTATCTTTAAGGTTGTTATAAAATTCTGATAGGTCTTCTAGCTCCTTATTAATTTTTTCTACGTATTCTTTAGCGTACTCTATGGGTTGATCTTTTGTAGTAGAATTTTCTTCAAGCATCTGTGTCTTCCTCTTTAATGTAAATATAATCTACTTCTGCCGGAAACTTAGCCTGCGAAGGGATAGAAGGTCGTGTATCTAGACCCTCCCAACACGAATGCTTAAAGTCACAGAACTTACAGGCAGAGTTCAGAACAATGTTACCTGTAGGTTTACCGCGAAACTTTTCTTCTTCCGGCTCGTAGCACCGACGAAACTCATTGGCTTCTAGTTCTGTAACGGTATCTTCTAGCTTAGATACTTCTTTATCTAGGTCCATAGAGTCGGCAGGTACATATTTAAACTGGCCGTTAGCTTTATTGACTACCCACCAACCTCCTACTTTTTTGCTTAGCCCTTTAGAATAAACAGCAAGCTGACCCACATAACCAAACGGATCGCTTGCCTGTAGTTTATCAAAGCTTGCAAACTTATTGGTGTAAGACCACGGCGAAGCCGACTTGACATCATCAACCGCACCATCAATGGATAAGTCTGTTGTACCCTTGATAGTTACAGTATCTGTAAGTTTTAGGGATAGCTCTTCAGCATCTTCGTAGTCTACCTTAGCCTCTGTAAGCAAGCCTTTGAACACAGCCTCTACAAAATCACCTAGCACCATGTTGAATAGAAAGGTATCAGGTAAAGGTGTAGCTTTTTCAGGGTGGTTCTTTTTAAACCATAGCTGACAGTAGTCCTGTCCAACATTGGACGCCCTAAGACGAAACTTTTGCTGACCTTCTCCGCTGAACTGGCGGAGCAAGGACTCTCTTACATCACGTGTAATCTGATCAACGGTAGTTTCAGACATAGAAGTTTTACCGTCGCGCAAGTTAGAGAGTAGCATATGTACTGCGAGTTCAGCGGAGTTGTTCATACTTAAGTCTCCTTAAAAAGGAATTTCGTCATCTAGGGTTACGTCAACGAACTCGTTAACAAGAGCTTTCTGATCATCGTCTAGGGTGGCAACATTCTTAGCCTCCCAATCCTCTGACACCCACTTGTTACGTTGCTTGATCCAATCAAGGAAGTTTTTGAAAATCTCTTGGTCTCCTACATCAAGGTCTTTTGCTGTTGTCAAATCAGTAGATTGAACTGGTAGATAGAACTGATCGCCATTAGGAAGATCAACAGCCTCAGACGTAAGCGCCATAGTGTATTGCATAGGTAGCACACTACGCTTCATCATCTGATTAAAAGGTACACCCATAGTCTTAAAGGCATCACGGTTGTCTACCTCCCAGACAACAGGTACTTCATCAGTAATTTCTACAGCGTCACCCTTCTCGTTGATAGCGTTTTTAAACGTAGCTAAACCAAAGATAACACGGGTACGCTTAGTAGCTTTGATAATCTTTTGTGTGGGTTCAGGCACACTATTCCAGTCTTCAATGTAGCCGCTAGGCTTACCGCAGTTAAAGCTACCAGCGCTATCTTTTAGGTCCGCTTTAATGTCTGTACCCATAACCGTTTTGATATACTCATTTGGCATACCCCCCACACCTTTTACAAAACGCTTGTAAAGAAAGCGCTGCATGAAAGGCCGGACGGTTACTTCCGTAGAGTATACTTTAGGATCGTCACGTGTTGGGCCTTCAAGTCGGTAGCAGCCAGCTTCCACTACCTCCACATTAACCTGCTTACCTTTGATTTCTTGCTTGGCTGTGAGAGCCTTGTGCTGAAGTCCGAGACGTTTGAGGGTAGAGTAGCCACCCGTAGTCGGGGTTGGCTGAGACATCCCAGCAAGTGCTGCCATCTCAGCGAAGTTTGTTGGGTCGAGTTCTGCTAGTGCGTTCATTCTATCTATTCCTTTGTAGGTTTTGAGGATATATATATACTCGAAGTAGGAGTGAATGTCAAGCGACATCTTTAACTTCCAGCCAATTAGGTCCGATTTTACATTCGAGTAGCAACGGTACGTTGAAGTCAATGTTCCATTGCTTATTTATAAGTGTGACTAAGCTGTTGTTAGCCCGTTTGATAACGTACTTAACCTGCTCTAGCTCGTCAGGGTGTACGTCAATAACAAGAGAGTCGTGAACACTGTTAACAATACATGATTGCATTCCTTTCAGTAGGTGTTCAATGTACAGTAACGTGAAGGGTACGATGTCAGCCGTAGCAAACGACTGGACAGGATAATTTTTGATACGGGTGAACTCAGTGGGATTTCCGTTACGTCTCCTTGTGATGTTGGGGAAAGCAAACTGCCTACCAGATGGCGTACTGATGAAGCCCTTGTTGAGTGCAGACTTAGCGAGGCTCTGGTGCCACGCAGCAATACCAGCATATTTAGTAATAAAGTGATGGTAGTAAGCTGCCTCTGCCTGTGTACGTCCATAGCCTGTAGCACCAAACAACGGGGCAAAGGTGTGAGCCTTAGCTTCCTGTCGAGAGGTAGGTTGCCCAGCCTCTGTAATAACCTTAGCGGTGTAAGCATGTACGTCAGTACCCTCAAGGATTTCCTTCATAGCAATCTCATCTTGGGACAAGAATGCAGCAACACGAAACTCTAGTTGGGCAAAGTCAGCCTCAAGTACAAGGCCATTGCCCCATCGTGATACAAAGCTTTTCTTGATGGGGAAGGTGTTGCCTCGTGGCATGTTCTGCATGTTCGGGTTACGACCAGAGAAGCGTCCAGTAGCAGTAATGATTTGAGTAAGCTGTACGTGTAGCTTACCATCCGGCTTAGTGAATGTGTCGATACCATTGACAAAGGCAGACAGGTAGCTGCTGATAGCATTCAAGCGCATCATTTTATCTAGGAATGATTTAGCTTTGCTATCGTTGAGAGATGCAGCGGTAGCTGACAGGACTGTAAGCTCTTCCTTTCCTGTACTGAAACCGTCTGCTGTAACCCAAGAGGAGCGAGGCGGCATGAACTTAAGTCCTGCAATCTCACCCTTGTTCTCGTAAAGGTAGCCCTCTCCTACACAAGAAGTACACTTCGTAGGCTTGGCCCACCTCTCTCCATTCTTTTTAGTCTTGTATGTTTTGCCAGCACCCCTGCATGTACCGCACTGAATAGCTTTCTTTTTGTACACAACATCAGACAAACGAGATACAGTACGGCGATAGTCTTGTGCAGACATACGTTCACCATACTCATCAGCCCAAAGCTTTTTATCTTTAGGGACACGTGAGTAGACTAGGCTTGACAACTGAGCAGGGCTGTTGAGGTTGATAGGGTAGTCACCCATAAGCTCTTGAGCTTGCTCTTGTAGCTCTTGTCGTAGGGTAGCCTGCTCTGTCTCGTACTCCAGACGAACTGCTGCAAGAGCCTCACGGTCAACAGCAAAGCCCCGTTGATTCATACGGGCAAGACATGCAGTAACCTTGTTGCTCAGGTTAATGGTGGGTCGCAGAGCGGAGTACTCTGCACTAGTAAGTGCGTCAGTCTGAACCTGCTTTAGATGATACGTAGCACGTAGATCGTCGATCAGGTAATCAGATAACTCAGCATGAGGTACTTCGTCAACAGAAACCCCGTCAGCTAGATACTTCTTAAGTGTGTCTTGCTTCTTGACTGTAAGATTGTGGCGCTCAGAACAAGCGTCTAGAGACACGGCGTCCTTGACACCTTGTAGCATTACATACTCAGCTACCATCGTATCGTAGATAGGACCATCGTACTCGAACCCGCACTCCCACAACCACACAAGATCATGGACTAGATTATGTCCAACAAGACACGTACAATTTCCCAGAATAGACTTAAGCTCAGAAACATCATCAGGGTCTTTCTCTGTGTGGTTAATAGTAAAGACTTTAGAATCATTGTCCCCTAAAAGAACACCCACCATAACGAGTGTGTTGGTGGGTTCAAAAGGGTCAAAGTGTTTCTTGCCGTCTCGTTCAGTTACGGTATTCTCTACGTCAAGAACTACCTGCATTAGTTGGGTATCCTACTTTAAGGTTATTGGTTAGTCTTTTCCGGCTGAACAAACTCAGTAATGTAGGGCATGACTTTCGCAACTTCCATTGCACACATACGTGCCAACTCTCTATGCTCAGCCTGCGTTGATGGATCAGTACGCAGATCAATATAATGTATCCAACTACGAATACTACCTTTCATGTATAGTCGGGTACGAGTCAGGCCTTCAGGAAGAACTGAGCGCATAAGCTCTTTAGCTATACCTTTCTTAAGACCAGAATCATAAATTTCAAATACCAAATCATTAACTTGTTTTTGTGAGTTCAACCACCAAGCCCTTAGAGTTGCATCCGTAGTAGGTATGCTACTTTGTCTGTTGGTTGTGTCTTGCAGTCTTGTGTCAACCCAATCTGTACTTCCCGTTTCTGTAGCTGCATACCGCTGGGAAAATTCCTGAAACGAAAATGACCTATGTCGAATCAACTGGCGTGAGATTGCACGAGTAGTAGTAATGTCTAAGCAACAATCAACCATCTCAAAGGGCGACCAATGACGGTGGTTGATGAGGTACTGGATTAACTTATCGTTTTTAAGATGGTTAGAAGAAGATGTAGGATTGGACACACGAGCGTAGTATGCTATTTGATCTAGCAAACTAGGGCCTGTCTTTGTCTCGTTCATGCTTTTACTTGAGCCGACTAACGTAACTTGGTTCATACTAATTCTTTCTGTGATCTATAGATACGGCGTACAATATATACAATATAAAAACAATAAAGCAGAACAGCCCTATTGTTGCCAGCACAGCCTGCAAAAATGTAATCATATATGTTCGCCCCGTTCATACATATCTTTTAAGTCTTGTACAAAGAACTCCATCTTATTTAGCTCATACATAACATCAACCCCTTCCTTTTCTCCCAACCTATAACAAGCTTTGAACACATCTCCTCTAGACTTAGACATATTCTTATGTGAGATCATATGACGCAGTTCTGTTGCGTGTTCTGGGATTCGATAGTAAGAGGTACTACCTCCATCGCTACGAGTTTTAACTCTGTCTTTAGGAGCAGGTTCTATATCAACGCCGAACTCCTTAGCCAACCTTCGTTTCTCCTCTCCTTCCTCCATCATCTGTATTTCTTTTGTTACTTCGTACCAAGCTGACATTGTTAAATATCTCCTTTGTCTAGAGTCTTCCAAAGACGAACATAAAAAGACTTTCCCATATTATCTATATGTTCTTGGGGGCATCCATTGTTAGCTACCCATTCAAACAAACCTTCAGGGATAAAGATATTATCGTAGGGTATTACTTTGGGAAACCCGTACTTCCATCCCAATGGTATGTCTATGTAGTAAGGCATTAAGGACGCATAACCCCAAACTTTAGTAGGTTACTAGACGAATTGTAGATGTCGTCGTTACGACGTAACCAACCCTTACCATAGATATCAAAGGTGGAAAGCTGTTTGTAAAAATATTCTCTGTTTACATACAACTGGTCGAGGAGGTTTAGCGTTTTACTTTTGTCTGCACTAGGATACCGTTCCTCTACTAGCTTAAGTGTTTGAGGTCCGATGTGTCCGTCATCCGCTGCACCAACCATGCGTTGAAGGGATATAGCTGAACGCGCAACACCAGAGTTAACTGCATAATCAAAAAGAAAAACATCTACACCGTCTGGTAGTTGATTAGCACTCAGTTTATCCCAATAGTCACGGGTGTAAATTTTCTCTGCTTGTTCAAGTGTAAGGTTCTCGATATCATAATCAGGATAGGACATAGCACTAACACCATACTTTGTACCCTTTAGTTCTCCCTCTCCAATGACACCTGTTGTCCAGTTACCACGATCTCGTTTATCATTTCCATAGCCACCTTCATGGCCTACGGTTAGTTCAAAAGCTTTTTTAAAATTATACATCCATTTTCTCCGACACCATAAACACAACACTGTCCCATGTTACATGAGTAAAATGACCAGCGCTATTCTGAATCTGTACACCATCTGCCGTATAAACAATACCGACTACATTGTCTACAACAATAAATGGAGGCCCAGAGTTTTTCTCTGCTTCGACACCGCGCAACCCAACTCGAACACGAAGCACATCAGTTTCATGTTGTGTAATAAGCTTGGGCTGAGTAGGGCGACCTCGCTGTTTAGCAGCTTCTTCTTTAGTAAAAGGCATTTAGTTCTCCTTGTGTTTGTGTTGTAGTTTTACGCGGTGTATCTACCGCTTCGCCAATCTAGATCACAGTGTACTATACCATGCCACCCAGTCAACTTGTTTTTTACGATGTTGATGTGACGTTGTGTATCATCTTCTTCTTGCCCTTCAACAGTAGGGTTCTTAGCAATGAGAGCCATCAGATCAGCCTCTGCTGCCTTGCCTGTCTTGCTACCCTCCATCATAGCTTGATTGAGAACGACACGGCCTTCTGCTTCAGCAGATAGCTGCGACATATACATAACGGCACAGTCATAGTATTTAGCTATCTGTCTTGCGTAAACAGCATTGGCACCCAGCACCAAGTCAGGACGAGCAGGGTTGCCCTTCATAGAAGCGAACTTATCTCCCATGTCAAGCACAAGAATGTCAGGGTTAACGTTCTTACAGAGGGACTCAACCCACGCCATGTCCTTGCCTGTTGTGTCTTTGATAAAGATGTTCTTCTCTTTTTCCTTCCACTTAGCTAGTGCATATCTTTTGCTTTCAGCAATCTGGTCTATGTGCATATCCATTGTTGCACTAAGGTACCGTGCAGTAACACGGTGAGCGCTCTCTTCGTTACAAAGGACCACACACTTAGCACCTTGCTCGGCGAAGCCGTCAGCACCGGCTACAAGAGAGGCGTGGAAGCTTGTCTTACCTGTGTTGGGACGAGCGCCTACCTCAATGAGATGACCACCACTGATGCCTGAAACCTTACGTGTAAGAGACGGGATGTTGAATACCCAACGTGCTTCTTGAGAGTTCTTTTCTAAGATATAATCAAGTGACATATTCTCCCACTCGATGTCAGTCTGTGGTAGAAAGTTGTCTTGGTGGTTGTCCAGTAGCCTACGAAGAGGTTCGAGACTATTCTGTGTACCGTTTACATAATCAAATCCTAAGTTAGCAATCTCTTCTCCCAACACCTGTTGGAATAATTTACTGAACACATCACGTGCTACATCCACACCTAACTCTGACTGCTTTTTAATCTGTAGAAACATACTCTCATATGCTGTCTTTTGTGATGTACTAAGAGAAGGGTTATCAACAAGGAAGATTGCCTGTATTTCATCAGGCGTTACGTTCCTGTCATAAGAAGAAATAGCTTTGTCAATAGCAGCTTTGATTTTCTTTCCGTCAGATGTAAAGAGGGAGTCAGGACACTTAGCCCCACGTGTAGAAGAGTAGAACTCTTTGTTCATAAGAGATCGTAACAGGGCTAGTTCCATAGCATATTCTCCAATGCCGCAAGGTCGGAAGGGTGTTTGTATTTCAGGTCATCTGTGGTACGTAGAACCTTTACGTCAGGCACTACCTTACGTAGTTGGTTTGCTATCTTGAGTGTCTTAGGTAGAGCATCGGGGTCGAGGCAGATAACAATACGATCTAACAATGGCATGTAACGTATGTGATCCTCCGATAGCGAGGTGCCTAAAACAGAGATACCTATAACGTTGCCTCGCCCTACAGTATAGGCACTGATGCAGTCCTCTACCAGTACACCTATCATACCATTACCGTATGTGTAGGGTACACCAGAGCTAGCGTAACGCAACCACTTTGGTTTCCTATGCTGGCTAATCGCGCGCCCTGCTGCATCCACCATAAGACCTTTGTAAGTGATCGGAAACACTGCTCTGTGTTGCCTAACATCGTACAAAACATCCTTGATGTCAACGTCCCATTTGTCGCACCAGCTACGCAGAGTATCAGGTTGCTGTTTGACTACGTAGTCAGGCATATCAAAAGGCTCTGGCCCCGTAGACTTAGACATAACAGGGTTGAGTAGACGCTTGATGTGGGTAGCTGGTAGCGACGTAGTGTCGCGTCCCTTTATGCCGCACCCTGCCTTGTAGCAGTTCCATACAAGCTCCCCCTGTAAGTTGCTGGCGGTAAACGTACCACGCCCATTACATTTAGGGCAGTTCATGCGCTTAGTTGTATCAGGCTTTAGCCCTAGCGCAACCACAAAGTCTTTCATCATCATACCATTGACCTTCCTCTGAGTGCTTCTGTCGCACCCCTCAGTGTATTTTTTAGGTAGGGTTTAAGAGAGGCAGGGTTTACGTGACCTGTTACCTGCATGATAGATGTGACTGGTACACCACCCTCTACCATCTGTGTTGCTCCCGTTCTACGTAGGTCACTAACACGTAGTGTAGACGGTAGCTTAGCTTCTTTAAGAATATCTTTTATAATATGTGACACCATGTAGGAAGAGTAGGGTAGGTACTGTCCTTTATGTGGTGTAACACGAGGGGATATGTAGGGCTGAAAACCAAAGTCTTTGTGCTGTTGTCGCAGCAAGTCCATTAGCTTTTCTTCAATAGGTAGGTGTACCTGAGCCTTTCTCTTTGACTGTAGAATAGTAATGCTTTCATTATCAAAGTTGATACTGTCCCACGTTAATAGTCTAGTATCTCCCACCCTCTGCACCCAAGCATAGGTCATGTGAAAGATCAACCCAATGTTCCGCCACTCCCACTTACCATAAGATGTATCAAGGAATTGTTGAACCTGTTCGTGTGACCAGACAATCTTACGTTGGGGTGTCTGTCTTTTCTTTACACGAGAGAAAGGATTGAGACTAACCAACTCCCTGTCAAGTGCATAGTTAAACAACACGCTTGCAATCCTTACCGTTTTGTTAGCAGCAAACACGCCACTACCTACTAGATCATCGTAATATTCTTGTGCCTGTCTATGGGTAAGCGAACTCATAGGTGGGTCATTAAACATATCAACTACCCTGTTAAGATAGAGCAGATAATCTGCTTGAGTATCTTCCTGTAGACCCTTGAAGTTAGGGGAATGTTTGTACTGATAGACCAGCATGGATAGAGGGGCATTAGCCTTCAGGTTCTTATGTTTAAGCTGCCCCTCTTTCCATTCATCTATAGCAGCATTGAACCCCTTAGCAAGTTTGTAGGATGTAGACTGTCTGTTTGTCAGTGCCTGTCTACGTACCAATCCTAAGCTTATGTACTTAGGGGGAGGGCGATAGTGGTATATAACTTTGCCATCTCTTTTGATAATTCGTTTGACATACTTAGGTATATCCATACCACCCTCCTGTAACTATTGGTTGAACCGTCCAACATTGGACAGCATCTTTCGTCGGGATATTTTATCCCCGATCTTGTCCCAGTTATCTAGCTCATCCCTAAACATAAGAGCGTTCTGTTTTGTTTTAAACTGTGCAACACCCAGTGTTTCTCCGTAGGTATGCACGTTCATAACCCATAGGTCATTAACCTTTTTAGGTTGAGTGCAGTAAACATCTTGCATGTTATTTGTTTCCTGCATTAGTCGTCCTCCTCATTGTCCCACCAGTACGGTGTGATTGTGTGTTTCCATGTGGCGAAGTGAGCCTTCTCACCTCTGTAGTATGCACGGTATGCCCCGACAGGATCACCCTCCCGCTTGTATTCATCCGGCATACATTGTGGTATCTCAGTGAGCTTACCGAATGGCATATTCTTAGGCTTGCGACACAGCATAGGTACAAGACGCTCTGTGGCATGATTCTTACCATACCTGCGAGTGTACTCATCCATACACTCACCCATCAGTGTGTACAGCCACAGATAATTCATACTACTTTCTCTAGCCCACACTGCTGATGGATGATTGACATGTGTCTTTTTGTAGATTCCTTTAGGTGCATCATCACCATCAATTACATGATGTGCAGTGGACAGCAACTGTCCGTACTCCAGTATCATCTTGACAATGTGCTTGTCGCAATGATCTTCCGCGCAATGCGCCGGATCGTCTGCTAGTTTGAAGATGTTCATTATCTAGTTCCCTCTTCCGTAATCAGATCATAGATAGAAATTGTTTCATTTTTTCCTTAGCTGACTCCACACCTTTGGTGAAGGCGGCAATGTATTCAACATTGTCCGTCTGTTGTTGGTGTAGGCAAAAAGGCTTAGTCTCCTTTCCATTTAGATACCAGTAATTAGAACCATCATGGTATTCAATAGCTGGGCCATCTTCTCTGTGGAACTCACCGTTCAGGGTCCAATATTTAGTACCTCTGTCGTCTACTTTTACTACGTACTTAATCATCTAGTTCCCTCTACGTAAAAGATGTGGTCCCCTATTTGGGCCAACCTAACAAAGTTAGGAGACTTAGACCAGTAGGGTTGCACATATGTCGCATGGTAATGTGTCGCACCTAAGTTCTCATAAGGTTCATCGTAGGCTTCTTCGACTGCTGTCTTAGCTGCCTCCCATGCAGCCTTATCACGGGGACGTTCAGGCTTACCATCCCAATAGAATGAGAACTGGTGACGCTGCTTCACTACGTCGCAGATGTTATCAGGAAACCCTGAATGGTACACCCTATTGGAAATGACATGGACAACTTGTCGCTGCCCTTCAGGGGGTTGATTGCGAGCCTCGTAGTACACTGCAATAGCAGCGCACAAGAATGCTGTTGTCAGCATATTGTATTCCTTTGTTTAGAATTTACTTAAGAACCTAGCGATGTGGTGGACAAAAGGTAGTAGGCTCAGTGCCATCATAAGGTTTACACCTGTATGGGCTATTGCAATTCTGAGTGTGTCACCTTTAGGTAAACCATCCGACACAAACAAACCTGCCAACCATATAGTACCAGTCGTACCTATGTTTGCACCTAGCACACATGCAATGGCAGCAGGTAAAGGCACTGCACCCGATGCTACCAGAGCAATGATTGCAGTGGTGGACAGAGAAGATGACTGCCACAGCAAGGTCATAACTATACCACCTAAAAACATCCAGTAAGGATTGTGAATAAAGTACGACAGGTGATCCATATTACCCATCGACTTCATCCCACCGGAAAACATTTTCAGTCCGATATAGAACACAACCAGCCCAACAAGTGTGGTTGCGATAGGATTACCTAATTCTATTTTAGGTATCATGCTGCAAGCGCTAGGAATGCAGGGTGGCTCACCCAATCATTGACCTGTTGTTCACGCTTGAACATTGTAACTGCCGCCGTGTCAGCATTAGTCTCACGCAGCTTGAACCCGTTACGTTCGTCTGCATAAGTAGCAAAGTTTGTTAGTGCGCTGTAAAGACTGAACACATTATGTCCACGTGTCGTGGCCTCATTGAGGTACAGAGTAGTCAGCTTCTCTGCCTTGCGATCTGACTTGACGATAGCCTTGAGAGCATCCTGCACCCGCTGCACTACCAACTGTTTGTCAGCCCATGTCTGAAGCAAGCGACCATGTGCATTGAACTCTACCTTAGCTTCGTTAAGCTCATCAATGAACGTGTCCAGATTCCAGTTGGTAGTATTCTTCCGGCGGATACGAGTGTGATCTCCCGATAGCATCCCGTTCGTACAGAACTTATCAATGGCACCATAGAATATTTGATTAGAACACAGGCCATCAAGACCATGTAATGCAATGACACGTTGAGATACCTCTGTTTGATGGCGGTCAGTTGTAACCGTGTACTTCACGTTAGGTAACGTGATGTCCATTAGGGCAAACGCACCAAACCGAGAGGTTTGCCACCGTACCTTAGCATCGTCCAGATCATTCCAAGACAGCGTGTCAGTAATAGCTGCCTGAACACGGCGGAAAAAGACAGGGTGTGGGTTGACAGGGTAGCCCTTTCCAACAATACCCAACACCTCACCGTTGGATTGATTGACCACGTACTTTTTTCCTGACATACGAGTAGGTTCATGGGCTACATCGAAGTTAACGTTGTCTGGCAGTGAGCCAAAGATGCGGGGGTCAACCCCGTCTAACGGGAAGTCTAAAGGCATTGTATAGTTCCTTTGTAGTGTCCAATGTTGGACGGTTAGTCGTAGGTTTCAGTAGCTACCCATTCAATAGTAGCATTAGGATACTGCCATTGCAATACAGTCATTGCATGTTCAAGGGCAATCATAGGATCATCAGTATCACTGACCGGAATGGTCGCAACGTGATCGTTGATACTAAATTTCATATGGTGTTCTGGCATACTACCCTGCTTTCCTTGTCTTAGATGTTTCACGGAACACAGTAGAGTACCCCTGACCTTCACGGATTTCATAGATACCACGCTCACGAAGCGGATCGCTTACACTACGAGGGTAGTATGACACTTGCTTACCATTGTCAACCCTTACATAATGTTCTTGAAACGTGAGGCCATAACCCTGACTTACTTTATTTTTGCGTTTGATACGCGGGGTTTCCCCCTTGAGTACGGCAGTCAAAAGGTAGAGCTTAGTTTGGATGTAGTTTTTCATGTAGTTTTTCCTTTATAAATTATTAGCTTAGCCAAAGTCGTGATCGCGGCAGAAGTAGGAGGGGAATATTGCGTAGCAGTAGTCATTGTCAGGAGGAGGCTGGCACCTCTGTGTAAAGGGGTTAAGCACAGCATCTTCTGATTGCGACCATTCCGTTCCACCAAAAGATTGCGACAGCGCAGTTCCCTCCCCCATTAAGACTATCCGAAGCAATTGCTTCAGTTTAATCTTTCTGCCAGAATCGTCTCGCATCTCCACATTTTTATTGGACACCAGCCAGAGCCAATCTTCAAGACAATTGATGCCTTCATCAGGGTAAACATGAAGAGCAAAATCCCACCCCGCACTTCGTTTACCAAAATGTTTTCCGTTATTGTGGTTTGTCGGAGCATATACGTAGTAGTTTGTTCCCATTATACTTTCCTTTTACCGTAAGACTTCACCATCTCAACGATGGTATCTGTCGTGTCAAACTTGTAGCAAGCCATGCAATCCTTGCACTTTTGTCCCGTACAATTCTGCCGGTCCACATCCTTGTCAACGGATACGTTGTTGAAAGATTTGTCAAACCCTTCGGGTGGCTTGTCTAGTATAGAATTAAGCTTGGGGTTGCTATAGATAAGTACCACATTGGCAGGCTTATCCCCAACCTTTTTAATAAAGTCCTTGCGCTTGGTCCATAACCCGAACGTCGTATCGGGATTGGCTACAGCTATAGCGTACAAGTTTTTCAGGTGCTGGAGATTAATCAGTTCCCCGTGAGCCTGAAAGCGAAAGTATGCCGCATTGATAAACGGTATCTCTCTAGCTTCAAGAGGGCGACTAGATAGCAGATCACTGTTACGTTGCAAGGCAGGCTTGGCATTCTTACGAAACCCATCCAGCATAGAGTGGCTGTAACAGAAGCTACAGATAGTCTCACGCTTAGCCTTATACATTTTAAGGCAGAAATTGTTTGTGGTAGTGTTGGTGCTGATAGCATGTAAACCATCAAGCTTACCTGACATCGTGCTAATGTGAACTGCTGGCTTCATAGTCATTTCAATTCCTCCTCCGCTGATGGCATCTCACTCGGAGGATTGCGGCGTTTCAGCCCCTTCTTATCCCCTTCGGACACGTGTATCCAGCGCATCCCAAACCGATCATATTCAAAAAAGATAGAATCAGCAGAGAGGTCATTGAAGATAGTGTTCGGCGCGAGCCGTTTCTTTAAGTGATACACGCTTATTTCATACAAGCGGCAGAACTCCGCCTGTGTTACGTAATCGGGCTTATGATATTCGGGTACATTATGAGCTTTATTCATGTGATCTCTCCTCTCCCTTCATTATACTGAAATCAGGATCATCAGTCCATGACACCCACCGACGATCACCCGTCCGTTCAGACACCACACTAACGAATGGCCCCTTCAAACGAGCATGACTGGCGGCTTGAATAGATGGCAGCGTAGCAACCACCCTCCATTCAGCACCGTGTTCTCGGATGCGGTTCTTACCGTGTTGGCTTATGCCTTCAAGTAGTAGCATCATTCAACTCCTACTGTCCAATGTTGGACGGTTCAGTTTTGTGCTTGGCCTTACGTGTATATACTTTACAGCTAGGCACAACCCTTTGCTTGTAGGCAGCATTCCTCAATGCTTTACCTGCAAAGCTACGATTGCGGCTAAATTTTTTCGTAGAGCGTTTCATTCATCATATCCTGCCCATGAGGCGAAGAAAACCCACAACCCTAGAAAGATAGACTGAGTGAAGCAATGCACAACGATAATGTTATTACCAATAACGAAACCGTAGGCGGCAACCCCTAGACATACAAAGATTGCAATAGTAGCAATCCATATAATCATTCGGGTGTACGTAGTGTTTCTTTTAAAGGCAATGTCAGAAAGCCCTGCTATCATCCGCTTATACATAGTCATCTTCCTCGTCCCAGAAGCCAGCTAGCTCCATCTCTTTCTGCATTACAGAGTGATACCCTACCATGAAATCAGACGTAGGGTTGCAAGAGTTTCTATATGTTGCTTCCATCCAATCGTCAAAGACTTGCCAGTCTAATGTGCATTCGGCCCAATCTACGTCTTCTTTGGCCTTGCATTCCCCTGCATATTGGGCAGCTTCTTTAGCTGAGGGATACGGTTCCCAATCTGGTACATAGATATCCATTTCATCATCCTCTTTTACTGTCCAATGTTGGACGGTTCGTCTCGTATGCACATCTTACTAAGAGTACCTAACGTGTTACCCTTCACTAAAGTTCAGGGTAACACTTAGGTACGTCTAAGGGCTAGGCTAACAGCTTGGCTAGTTCTGCTAGCTCTGCAATGTCCGCTTCGCGCTTGGCTTCCAACCGCTTAGCCTCTTGCCGGTCAAACCATTGACGCGAAACCCCGCCAGCTATTACATCAAGGTCACGCCATTCAGGGCGAGCATCATCATCTACACCGTGACGAATAGGAAACATGGTAGAGGATGACCGGATAGCTTGGATACCATAGGTATTATGCATTGCTGTAACCTTTCATACTGTCCAATGTTGGACGGTTTATCTCTAAGAGTACCTAACGTGTTACCCTTCACTAACGTTCAGGGTAACACTTAGGTACGTCTAAGGGGTTAAGAGGCGATCACTTGGCTTTCAGCCACATCATCATTCCGCTTGCCAGCAGCTTCCAAGCTAGCTTGTAAGAGCAGGATAACATCCTCTACCATTTGGCTGTCAGCGGCAACCTTTAGGACACTCTTTGCAAGGTTGACGGCATTGACTTCCATCAATTCCTCTTTAGAGGTTTCGGCTTTAGGCTCTGCCTCTTTAGGCTCTGGCTTGCTAGCCTCTGGCTTAACGTCACCCTCTTTCTTTTGAGCCTTGTTGAAGGCTGACTGCATAGCAGTAAGACTTGTGATGCTCTTGCCGTTGGCTTTCATCCAAGCCGTTACTTCATCACGGTTCCGATGGAACCACAGAGCTTCACTACGACGACGGCGATCAATGTTACCTAAACCGGCTTCACTTAAGAGAGCCGCCTTAGCCTTGCCTTGAAGGTTGTGGGTTGCAGCCTCACTGTCTAACCTGTCAAGCAAAGCTCCAAGCTTGCTGTCAAAGCCACCCTCTTTGAGGGAAGTGGTCATACGCTTCTTATCTGCTTTGCAGATTGAAACCCACTGAGTTGCTAAGGCTTTGCCTTGCTCTACAAGTTCCGAAGGAATCACAAAACCTTGTGTGGTAGCGGCTTGATTCGTAGTCATAGTGTTAACCTTTCAGGTTAGTTATTGTCCATCATTGGACGGTTTGGTTTAGCCTAACTCTCTAAGAGTGTCTAAGTGATACCCTTCACAAGAGTTCAGGGTATCACGTAAGACCCTCTAAGCTAGCATCTCGATTGCCTCTTGAACATCTTCCAAGAGATAATGCGATTGATCCCCTAGATCAATTAGCAGGTCAATCCCCTCCAACCCCGATTGCTCAAAGAGCATTACGGCATGGCGACGAAGGATTTTGGATTCGGTGAAGATGCTGTTAGTTTGGGAATTCATGGTTTCTACCTTCTCTATGTTCTTTCGTAGTCTCACAAGATGTTCGACTACAAAGAACTTAGAGAAGGGTAAGGGGTTTGGCAATAGGGTTTGTGAAATTAATTTTCAGTACGTAGTACTGGGGGTCGTGACGATACGCGCGTGATGCATGGCGTATGATGACGCGATCCTCTGACATGTCGTTTCGCAGGCGGTTGCAGCAAATCAAAGATTTGTGAAACTGGCGCGTGAAACTCATGCAAGGCTCTTCGATTTGAGGGGTAGGGTCAAATAGGTTGTACACCAAATTAACCTTGCAACTTGGCTCCAGAAAACTGCCGGATTCAGAGTGACCCTAAAGGGGCTGGAGTATGGTATATCCTTTGTTGATTGAAGCGGTATCGTTTAACCTTAAGAGGTTAGGTAGTGTCCAATGATGGACGTTTAATACTTTCTAGCAAAGCTAGGGGTCGTGTGATGATGCGCAATGATGCGGGCGCACGCGCGAGCGTAGGCGGGCATGGGCCACCCCCCCGTACTACGTATATATATACACACAAACCCACAGATTAGGAAAATATAAAGTGTTAACCACTGAGTATTTAATCCATATACATGAATACCAACATCATCAAACACTACGAACAAACCTTCTACTGAAAACACTACGCTTTTTCTGTCATAGGCAAAACCTGTCAAGCCCTAATCACTCCTATATCCTTCCACAATACGGAAAACATACACGTAATGCAGGTCTAATTGTCGCAGTATAATACTTTAAGGGTTGACTTACGGTTAAAAATGCTTATAATTCTATTTTAGGTACATACTTACTTCTTATAACCAGTAAGGTTAAAGAAAAAAGAACTTAATATAAAATATATAATCTATAAAAAGTTCTCAATAAGTTATAACCTTCCTTATATAACCAGTAAGTCTTATAACCAGTAAGGTTATATAAGAATAAATACGTAATTTCTTTATATACGTATATTATATTTTACATTAAAGGTTGACAGTGGCTAAAAAATCTGTAAAACTAAAACCAGAAAAACATGTTCTGTATCATTTTTATAATTCAGTCCACAATGATACGCTTGATAGCCTTCACATATACCATTCCGATATATATTATATCCGTGAAGCATTATTTCAAAAAACAGGTAAGACGTTTAGCCTTAGTGATATCGAGGAATCTGTAGATAAATTTAGGTCAGCAAAAGAAAGTACGTAGATATGGCTAAACAAGAAACCACAACGGACATAAAAAAAGCTATAAAAGATAATATAACTTTGAAGCTGCCCGGTACTCCTCCTATATCTAACTTTGGTACGTACTATAATAAAAATCTTAGTGGTGTAGCTGTTTCAACGCTAGAACGTTCTGCTAAACTAGAAAGTGGTTTTATAAATCTCTTGGAGAATGTTGAGCAAAATAAAACAAGCACCTATAGTTCAGGTGGGGTGGTTAAGTCTAAGCGCAAGCCAAAGCCTAGTACCCGTAAGAAACTAGCACGGGGCCATACTGATCTGCGGTCTAGTCTCTTTTTTAAATAAGGAAATTAATTATGGGTGTAGGTACAGCACTATCTAAAATGTTTACGCGTCAGTTTAAAGTTCCTACTCCGGGTGTTAAATCCGCAGACGGCAGTGATGCAAAAGCTATGCGAGAGGTAGAAAAAGGTGCATCTGGTGATGTTAATGCTGGTAAAGAGGTTTCCTTTTTTCGCCCTCCACCGAGAGAAATTGACAAAAAGATTGTTGAGCTTGAGAATGCTGATCGTGCCGATAAGTTGAGCAAACAAGATAAAGCTGATCTAAAGGCACTAAAAAGGTACCGTAATAAAACGGATGCAGAACAAGCAGATCGTCAGGCAGGCCGCACACTTAAAAGCCGACAGACCCAATCGGATGCACAAAGGGCTGCTGCTGCTAAACGAAAAGACGATAAAGATGGTAACGGCTTTGATCAGTCTACTGGAGAAATTACCAACAAGAAAAAGTTTATGGCTTTAACTCAAAAGCAAAGGGATGCTTTGCAAAGGTCTGCTTTAATTCTACGTTCTATAAAGAAAAAAGACGCTACTACAAAGTTGGCTCTACAAGGAAGCAAAGCAGAAAAGAAATCCCCTACCAAACTTTCAAGGACTCCCAGTAAGCATTCACGTGGTGGTTCTGTAGGACAGGCTAACTCTCGTTTTGGTAATCGTGATTACCGTAAAGGTGGTATGATTCTTTCAACCAACAAAAAGAAGTAACGATGGCAACCCCAGAGCTTAACCCTGTAACAACTATGACTTTACTCGGCATTCTAAAACAGAATGTCAAGTATTATGATGAAGGCCACGAAAAACAGGGTGAGCCTGTTGTTAACAAAGCAAACATCAGTAAATACACTGCATATCAAACTGCTCTAGACAAAGTTTTAGAACAGTATGGCGGCGCAGAAAATTTTGAAAAAAGTTATTTTGCTGCAAAAGGAGCGGAGCCTCTTCCTAAGTCTGTAGCTTCTATAGCCGCAGATAAAAGGCAAGAAGTTTTATTAAGTCAAAATACTAAAAAAAGCAGAATGGAAGAAGCTAGTCTAGAAGCTGAAGCGCGTAGGACAACCTTGCCACCTCGTCGTTCAGATAGTACATCTTCATTTGCTGAAGCAGGTCAATCAGGTCAGGTTGAAGGTTCTGGGGGTCCGTTTACTTTACAAGAACAGGCGGAACCTTCTGAAACCAAGCGGGCTTTTAGTCTACCCCCACGTAGGGAGAGCCTATCGCCTGCACGAGAACCTGATGGACCAGAGCAGTTGCTATCTGCACGAGAGCCTGATGGGCCAGATCAATTAGTCCCTCGTAATGTAGAGGCAAGTAAAGTTCCCTTTAGGCTCCCTCCACGCAGACCAGATGATCTAATGGAAAGTACGTCGGCCCCTGTTAGCACAAATAAACAAGGATACAAAAAGTATAAAAAAGATTCTGAAGAAGCTCAAAGTTTCCGTGATGCTTATGCGGCTGCTGAAGAGGGTGCTATATTTGACTGGGACGGTAGAAAGTATAAGAAGTACTAATGCCAAATCAAAATACGTATAAGTACCACACAAAGGGTCTAACACTTACGTCTTCCTCTGCATCAGGTAGTGCAGACGTAGTTTATACTTGCCCCCCTAACTATAATGGTACTGTACGTTTTTTGCATTTGTCTAATAGCTCTAACAGTACACGGACATGCAGTGTCCAGTTTTATCATGCTGAAGATACTGCGTATCACTATATTATGAAAGATACTTCTTTTGCAGGTAACACACTATTAAACTTAGTTAACGGTGGTTATTTCTTTATGCACTCCGGTGACAAGATTGTTGCCTTCTCTGCTAACCCAACAGACTTTGAAGTTATGGTGTCGGTAGAAGAAGAGCCTGCACAGTTTACATTTACAGGTGCATAATGGCAGCTAAAGCAAAACCTAAATCAAAGTCTCGTGTTAATGAGGCAGGTAACTACACTAAGCCAGCCCTACGTAAAAGAATATTTAATGAAATTAAAGCTGGCTCAAAAGGTGGCCCAGCCGGAAAGTGGTCAGCTAGAAAAGCTCAACTACTAGCAACCAGATATAAGAAGGCTGGAGGCGGCTACAAGTCGTAATGGCTACATCTATCGCGGATGACCTGCGTGAGTGGTCTATGAATGTCTTAGAAGTTCCTAACCCGCATTTAGATGGCTTGCCTGCCTGCCCCTATGCAAAGAAAGCGTGGCAAGACAATAAAGTGAAAATAGTAGAAACTAAGAATATATATAAAGAGACACTAAGACAGTGCAATGAATTTGCAGAAAATAAATACGAAGTAGTAGTATGTGCTTCGTTTGCCATACCAAACATGCAAGACTTTAGTACATGGTGTGAGAAACGAAACAACCTACTAGCTAAACACGATCTGCACATTATGGGGTTTCATCCTGAGTTTGGTGCAGAAGAAGCTGAATTAGACTTCCTATACGAACACAGTTGGGAAAGTTCCGTAAAGGATGAATACTGTATGGTCTTCATACAGTCACTATCTCAAGTAGATGACGCTAGCTTAAAATTAGAAAAGCTGGATTACTACAAAGTCTATCCTGAAGACGAGTATCAGGAATTGGTTATTAACAGAAGGACTAAACGAAATGGCAATGAAACCACGAGCAATGGGCAAAAAGAAAATGATGCGGGGCGGAGCAGTAAAGAAGCCAGCAGCAAAGATGATGCGCGGCGGCGGAGCAGTAAAGAAAATGGCAGTCGGCGGAACCGCTCAAGAAATCGGTCAACGGAAAGCCCAGTCAACAGCTAATAATCAAAAACGTCAGGCTCAGTCTACTGCATCGGTAGCTAATCGTCAGGCTGCAACTCGCGCAAATGCTCAGGCACAGACTGCACGAGCAGCCGGTCCCGCTGTAAATGCAGCTACTGCTAAAAAGCGAGCCAATGCTGCGGCTGCTCTTATGCGTAAACGTAAAAATGCTGCGGCTGCTCTTCGTCGTAAGCGCGCTAATGCAGCAAAAGCTTTAGCTAACAAACGTAGGAATGCTGCCGCAGGTCTACGTAATAGGCGCACTAGAGCCGTATAAAACTTCCTTTAGTTATAACAGGCGTTTGTATTTTTTGGAGAGGGATATGAATGGATATACTAAATATACTAGAAACGTTTGGTATTCCTGTTACAATGACAATAGCTTTTGGTTATTTTATATGGAAACAGAATAACTGGATACAAAACGAATTATCTTCAGACCTAGATGAAAAACATAAAAGACTAGAAGGAATAGTAGTCAAGCTTATTGATGCCCAAAAAATTATGCAGCTACAGCAACAAGATATTAAATCCAGTTATCAAACTATTGTAGAGATCATAGGGGCTAAATTTATTAAGCAGCTAGTTATAAGGGACGTAGTAGACAATGGCACTAAAGAAACCACAGCGCAGTCTAAAAAAGTGGACAGGCCAAAAGTGGACAACTAAGTCTGGTAAGCCCTCTTCTAAGACAGGTGAGCGATACCTACCTAAAAAAGCTATTGCTGCTTTATCACCTTCAGAGTATGCTAAAACTACAGCAGCTAAACGTAAAGGTACTGCTGCGGGTAAACAGCATGTTCCACAACCTAAGAAAATTGCAAAGAAAGTAAGAAAGTACCGTGCGTAAAATTTTAGAAAAAACTATTACGCTACAAAAGCGTATCCGTAGAAAAAACAGACACGCTAAAAAACCTAATTTGCATAGCAGGCAAGCTAATGCAAAACAAACATATAGGGGGCAGGGTAGATAATGAACGCATCACAGTTAGATAGTTGGCGCATTATACCACGTATTATGATGCTGGCTTTAATTGTTATGAATTTTCGTGTTATTGAGTGGTTTATGTCACTTGATGCACCTACTATGGAGCAGGCAGGTATGCTTAGTGTTATGACTGGCGCACTCACTGCTGCATTTGGTTTGTATTTAGGTAACTCAGAAAAATCTAGTCCTCCTATTGTACAGGCTAGTAAAAGCACAAAGTAAGGGTTTATTATGAACCAACAATTTGTAGAGGCATTACTGTTTACAATTATTATTATGCTTAATAACGGTGCTTATCGTGTAGAATCGGGCATTGTAGAGGAGTGTCCCCCCTCTGAAGAAGTTGTACCCCGCTTAGAAAAGGGGTTACACGATAATGAGTATAGAGGTTGGCACGCTACGTGTCAAAAAATTGCTATTATTGTTAAACCTAAAGGACAACCACTATGATTGGCGCTCTAATTGGACCTGTAGCTGGGCTTGTTGGTACGTGGCTACAGGGTAGTGTAGAAGAAAAGAAGGCTAAGACCGCTATGAAGGTAGCGGAAGCACAAGCTAAAGCCAAAGTTATGGTAGAAGCAGCCACACACGAGAGTGGGTGGGAGCGTATTATGGCTGAAGGTACTAAGAATAGCTGGAAAGATGAATATCTTACAATTATCTTTAGTGTACCAATGATTCTAGCTTTTGTTCCGGGTATGGAAAACATTGTACAACAGGGCTTTCAGCAGCTACAGTCTATGCCTGAATGGTATCAATACTCTTTAGGCTGTGTAGTTGCTGCCAGCTTTGGTATTAGAGGCGCTACTAAACTATTTGGTAAAAGGTAGTTGACACTAAAGTTAAACTAGATATAATAGAGGAAATAAAGTGTCTTTAAACGATTCAGAAAAAGCAAAACTACAAAAGTTTGGTTTGTCAGGTTTAAATAAACCTAAGCGCACACCTAAACATTCTACAAAAAAAGCTATTGTTGCAGTGAGGGACAATGACAAAATTAAAATCATACGCTTTGGCGATCAAAACATGGGCCACAACTATTCTCCAGAAGCTCGTAAATCTTTTAAAGCGCGTCACGATAAAAATATTAAGCGGGGCAAAACGTCTGCTGCGTATTGGGCAGATAAAGTTTTTTGGTCTGGTAAAGGCGGTAGTACAAAAAGTCCGCCTAAAAGTCAAAAGCATAAAAAGGGCGTGTCGTAATGGCTAAACAGCTAACAGAAAAACAACAAAAATTTGTTGATGTTCTTTTTAGTGAAGCTGAAGGGGACTTACAAAAAGCTAAGCATATGGCTGGGTATTCTCCAAACGTAGCCTTGCATCAGGTAGTAAATAGTGTTAAAGAGGAGGTCATTGAGGCTACTAAAACTTTTATGGCTTTTAATGCACCTAAAGCTGCTTATGCTATTGTTTCTGGTGTTGATACACCAACGCAGTTGGGTATGCGAGACAAGCTAAATGCAGCTAAAGATTTGTTAGATCGTACTGGTATTGTTAAAACAGAAAAGGTAGAGGTTCAATCTGCGGGTGGTCTTATGATTCTTCCTGCTAAAGACGAACCTATTGAAGATGACGACGAAGACTAAATACTCACTACCTCAAGTGGGAACCTATACACTACCTCAACCACTAGACATTCAAGAAGACGGTGAGTGGGTAGCTTTACCTCGTGTTGCTCGTACTATACCTTTTGGTTATAGGGTAGACAAAGATATTGATGATAAAATCTTGCTACCTATTAAACAAGAGTTAGATGCTTTAGCTTTAGCTAAAAAACATCTTAAAAAATATTCTTATCGTGAGGTTACAAACTGGCTTATTACCGAAACAGGTAGAAATATTTCCCACGTAGGTCTAATGAAACGAGTAAAGAATGAGCGAAAACGTAAGAACAAAGCTAATATCCTCCGCAAATGGGCAGCTTATGCCGAAGCGGCGCTCGCCAAAGCGGAAGAACTCGAAAAAGAAAGGCTCTCGTCCAGAACCTGTTCGTAATGCGGTTGAGTGGGTAGCAAAAGAAGAAGAAGCTAACCCAGAAGTAGAAGTACAAGAAGAACAAAACATTGTCTTCCAACCTAACGAAGGACCACAAACAGATTTTTTAAAATCTGCTGATCGTGAAGTTTTATTTGGCGGTGCCGCAGGTGGTGGAAAATCGTTTGCAATGCTAGCTGATCCTTTACGGTATATGGGTCATCCATCCTTTAGTGGTTTGTTGTTACGTCATACAACTGAAGAACTACGTGAATTGATTGTTAAGTCACAAGAGTTGTACCCTAAAGTATTTAAAGGTATTAAGTGGTCAGAAAGAAAAATGCAGTGGACTGCACCGTCTGGTGCAAGACTGTGGATGTCTTATCTAGATAAGGACGAAGATGTAAGGCGCTATCAGGGGCTAGCATTTAGTTGGATAGGGTTTGATGAATTAACTCAGTGGGCTACACCTTATTCGTGGAACTACATGCGTTCTAGGCTTCGTTCTACTGCATCCGACTTGCCTGTTTACATGCGCGCTACTACGAATCCGGGCGGTAGAGGGCATAGCTGGGTAAAGAAAATGTTTATAGACCCTTCTGTACCTAATCATAGCTTTAAAGCTACAGACATTGAAACAGGAGAAGTACTTAAGTACCCGTCAGGCCACGCTAAAGCAGGGAAATCTTTATTTCAACGTCGCTTTATTCCTTCTAAGCTTAGTGATAATCCTTATTTAGCAGAGGGTGGTGATTACGAAACTATGCTTTTGTCTTTGCCAGAACAACAGAGACGAAGATTACTAGATGGTGATTGGGACATTGCAGAGGGTGCAGCCTTTACAGAGTTTGATAGAAACATTCATGTTGTTGAACCCTTTTCTATACCCTCTAATTGGATTAAGTTTAGAGCATGTGACTATGGTTATGGATCATACAGTGGAGTTGTTTGGTTTGCAGTAGGCCCAGACGAACAGCTAATTGTGTACCGTGAACTTTACGTATCTAAAGTATTGGCTAAGGATTTAGCTAATATGATTCTTGAACTAGAAGCAGGCGATGGGAATGTAGCATATGGTGTTCTTGATAGCTCTTTATGGCATAATAGAGGGGATACAGGGCCAAGCCTTGCAGAACAAATGATTCGTGAGGGCTGTAGGTGGCGACCCTCTGATCGCAGTAAAGGCTCTCGTGTTGCAGGAAAAAACGAAATACACCGCAGGCTTCAGATTGATGATTTTACTGAAGAGCCTCGTTTAGTATTTTTTAATAACTGCACAAATATAATCTCTCAGTTACCTGCATTACCACTCGACAAAAAGAATCCTGAAGATATTGACACTAATGCAGAAGATCACTTGTATGACGCGATGAGATATGGTATAATGTCAAGACCTCGTTTTAGTATTTTTGATTATGATCCAGTTCACGGATCACGAACTCCAGCCCCAGCCGATCCTATTTTTGGCTACTAAAAACTTTTAAAGGATACCTTATGGAAGACAATGAACAAGACTACCTAATGGAAAATTCTCGGATAGCAATTGAAGATGCTGATTCAGAAGAGGACGGTTCTCGTGGGTCGTTGTCGGGTGTTGTTCGACATGTAACTGATAAATATGGTACTGCTCGTAGGTATCGCCGTACAGAAGAAGAGCGCTGGTTGCGCTCATGGCGAAACTATCGTGGTATTTACAACTCAAATGTTAAATTTACAGACGCTGAAAAATCACGTGTCTTTATTAAGGTTACTAAAACTAAAGTTCTAGCTGCTTACAATCAAATTGTAGATGTTCTGTTTGGTAATCAACGGTTTCCTCTTAGTATTGATCCTACTGTTTTACCTGATGGTGTAGAAGAAGTAGTACACTTTGATCTTAAAGATGTCGATAATGTAAAACAAGAAGCTGGTGGTGCGGAAAATATTGAAAGTCCTTATGGGTTTGCTGGTGATGGCAAGGATTTGCCGCCCGGTGCAACAACGCAGTCTTTACAGCTTGGTAGTTTAGAAGAACAGTTGTCTGAGGCACCAAACCTTAAGAAGGGTGCAGGGCAGACAGCTTCTTCTGCGACATTTTATCCTGCTATGCTGGCTGCAAAAAAGATGCAGAAGAAAGTTCACGACCAGCTTGAAGAAAGTAATGCAGCACAACATCTTCGCAGCACAGCCTTTGAAATGGCTTTGTTGGGTACAGGTGTACTAAAGGGTCCATTTGCTATTAATAAAGAGTACTCGAACTGGGATGATGAGGGTGTTTACAGCCCTACTATTAAAACTGTACCCCAGATTGGACATGTAAGTGTATGGAATTTTTATCCAGACCCAGACGCAAACAATATGGAAGAAGCTCAGTACATAGTTGAGAGGCACAAGTATAACCGTAGCCAGCTTCGTGATCTTAAAAAACGTCCTTTCTTTAGGGCTAATGTAATTGACACTTGTATTGAGATGGGAGAGGCTTATGTAAAGGAGTGGTGGGAAGATGACATTTCTGACGATGATCAGCACCACAGCATTGAGCGTTTTGAGGTACTAGAGTACTGGGGCATCATTGATACGGAGTTGCTTGAAAACGAAGATATAACTATTCCATCTGAATACAAAGACCTTGATCAGGTTCAGGCTAATGTTTGGGTTGTTAACAACCAAGTTATTCGTCTTGTTGTTAATCCTTTTAAACCTGTACGTATCCCGTATATGGCTGCTCCTTACGAACTAAACCCCTATAGCTTTTTTGGTGTAGGGCTTGCTGAGAACATGGACGACACTCAAACGCTAATGAACGGCTTTATGCGTATGGCAGTGGATAATGCTGTGTTGTCTGGCAATTTGATTCTAGAGGTAGACGAAACAAATCTTACTCCGGGTCAAGACCTTAATGTATACCCCGGTAAAGTTTTTAGGCGGCAGGGTGGCGCTCCGGGTCAAGCTATCTTTGGCACTAAGTTTCCTAATGTGTCTGGTGAAAACCTACAGTTGTTTGATAAGTCTCGTCAGCTTGCAGATGAAAGCACAGGCTTCCCTTCCTTTGCACATGGACAGACGGGCATAACAGGTGTTGGTCGTACTGCTAGTGGCATTAGTATGCTTATGGGTGCGGCATCAGGAGCTATTAAAGCCGTAATTAAAAACGTTGACGATTACATGCTTAAGCCTTTGGGCGAAGGCTTGTTTCAGTTTAACATGCAGTTCGACTTTGATAAAGATATCAAGGGTGATCTAGAAGTTAAAGCTCGTGGTACTGAAAGCTTGATGGCTAATGAAGTACGTAGTCAACGGCTCATGCAGTTTTTAGGAATTGCAAGCAACCCTTCTCTTGCACCTTTTGCAAAATTCGATTATATTATTATGGAGCTTGCTCGTACACTAGACCTTGATCCTGAAAAAATTACAAACAACATGAGTCAGGCTATCTTGCAGGCAAAGTTGCTTAAAGACTTTCAGGCTACTCAGCCTCAACAAGCTCCACAAGCTCCTCCAGCAGGGGCAGACCCTAATGACCCTACAGGTGCAGGTGGAGGCACTATCGGTACGGGCGTAGCCCCAACACCTGAAGAAGAAGGATTTAGCGGTAATGCCGGAACACAACCAGCAGCAGGTGGAGAAGCGCCTGTCGGGCCTTTACAATAACCCTAATCTATGGCCTAACTTTGTAGAGTATCTAGACTATCATATCGAACAGCAGCATAAAGTGCTAGAACAATCGGATTCTAGTATAGGTATACAAAGAGCGCAGGGCTACATACAGGCTCTTAAAAAACTAAAAGCTTTAGAAAATATAGTTAAGAAGGATTAATTACTTGAGTAAAAATAAAAACTATTCTCTTGGCGCTAGTTCTCCTATTGCTTCTACTGTAGCTTTTGCACTAGGTAAAAAAGACGCAGTTGAGGATAGTTTAAAACTATCTCGTGAAACAGCACAAAAAGATTATCGTTTTCATACTCCTGCTTTAGAAAATGATAAGGGAGAAGATACGTTAAGACACATACTAGGCGGTGGTTTTTTATCTGAAGGTGAGGATGACAATTTTTTTGAAAAAACAGGAGCAAAAGTAGCTACTGCTCTTTATAACTATAAAGAAAGAAATGTTAATTCTCCTACCCGTGCAGGAATGGAAAGCTCTATAGATTTAAATAACAATATTTATGGTGCTTTACTAAAGAAAAAATATCCAAATAAAGAAGATTTTTTTAAAGAGGCTAAAAATATAGTAGCTGCGCTTGGGCGTGAAGACCCAGATATTATAAGACAAAATTATTCTATTCCTTATACAGATAAGGAAGGCACTAAAAAAGTAGCTTACCCTGTATTAAGCACAGGTTCTTACACAGAAACAGAGGGTAAACAACCCTTACCTTTTATGTCGGACGGAGGATTGACTATGAACAACCAAATGAAGCAATTTGAAAAGGGTGGAGAGGTTGATCCTGTATCTGGTAATCCTGTACCGTTAGGTAGCACAGCAGAGGAGGTACGTGATGATCAGCCTGCTATGCTTAGTGAAGGTGAGATGGTAATTCCTGCTGACGTTGTTCGTTATTTTGGTGTTGAGCATTTTATGAAGCTTCGAGATGAAGCTAAAATGGGCTTTAAGAAAATGGAGGCTATGGGTCAGTTTGGCACAGATGAAGGACAAACATTACCAGATGACACATTATTTAATGCGGGTGGCCCACCTTTTACGATTGAGGATATTGAGGTTATTGAACCTGATGATATAGAAGAAGAAGAAACTTTAGAAGCTAACGTAGGTGCTTTTGTACAAGGAGGGCAGGAAGCTAGCCCTTTTGACCAAACGTTTGGGCCTGCTACAAACACAACTTTAGCAAATGCAAACAAAGACCCAAAAGGATTTTTGCAAAGCTTAGGTACTCAGGCTTTTGACCCAAACGATATTATAAACGCTATTGGTAGTGTAAACATGGACTATCTAACTGCTTTGTCACCAGCAGGTACAAACTTTGGTGAAAATAAAAACAGTACTAGAAAATTTATTGACAACTATTTTACTAACTTTTCAAAAAACCTTAACGCTGCTGTACAGCAACCTACTACAGCAGGGGTAGAATCAGAATCAGAATCAGAAAATCAAGATATGGGTCCGACTGCTGGTCAGGGTATAGGCTCTATGTCTGAATTAGCTTCAGCGCCTACTGCGGCTAACATTGGGGCAGCTAAAGACTTTACAGAGCTTTCTTCAACAACAATAGGTATTATGGATGGATTGATCTCTGGGGCATTAAACCCTTTTGGTAGTATGTTGGGGCCACCCGGAATGATAGGTAGGCTAGGTGGTACGCTGTCAAGTTTGTTTTCATCAGGTTTAAGCGTAGGGTTGCCATTTGGCATAGGGCCACAGGTATCTCTGGTTGACCCTATTGGAACAGGAAAAGGTAATATTGACAAGGTTGCTACGAGGGATCAGCAATACGCTAAAGCTCTTGTTAATGTTGCTGACCGTACTAAGCAAGAAGACCTTGAGTTAATGAGTATTGTAGGTATAGCACAAGAATTAGGTTTTGATTTAGATGATATTGCAAATAATTCTAATGTAGACTTAGTAACTATTGATAATGATCCACTAGGTATAGGCGTTGCTGTCTCGACTTCGGGCAAGTTTGGTTTTACAAGCAACAATCCTAATGACCCTACAGGAGGTATTATAGCTAATCCTAACATTACTAATACTCTTTCTAATGCAGAAATTGACAAAGCAAAAAATTTAAACAAGAGTTTTAAAGACGAGATTGTTGAAACTATGCAAATGATGAATGACCCTGCTATTGACAGAGGAATGGGTGGTGGTCCGCAAAGTGCTGAAGCAGCAATGGGTTTTAGCCGTGATGAAGCATCTAATGCGGAAGCAGCGGGTGCGGGGGATACTGATCCTGCTGCCGCTGCTGCTGAAGCCGCAGATGTTGCAGCAGGTGCAGACCCAGCAGGAAACGAAGCTGCTGCTGCTGCCGCTGCCGCTAATGCTGCTAACGATGGTACAGATGGAGATGATGGTGGACCAGACGGAGAAGGCGGTGCAGACAGTGGCCCAGAAGGTATAGCTAAAGGAGGTTTAATTAAGCGTAAAAAATAGTGATAGTCGCACTTAAACAGACTAGTTTGTTGGCTACTCATCCCCCTGCTAGGCAGGCTACGGTGGCCCCACACAGAAAGAATACACATGTCAGAAGAAATGGTTGTAAGTAATCAAGCAGAACGTAAGCCTTTTATGTCTAAGCCTTATTCAAAGGTAGACCGTGATAAACAAGATGAAGAAGAACTTGAAGTACTACTCCGTGAGCAACGAGGTGAAGGTGTAGAAGAAACAGAAGAATCAGAACCAGAGCCTGTTGGAGCAGAAGAAAAAACTTTTAAAAAGCGCTATGGTGATTTGCGGCGGCATACACAGAAGGTACAAGAAGCTCACCAAAAACAAATTGACGAACTAAAAGAACAGCTAAAAGAAACTAGTAAAAAACCTATTGTTCTACCAAAGACAGACGAAGAGCTTGAAAAGTGGATGTCTGAGTATCCAGATGTAGCTGCTATTGTGGAAACTATTGCAACTAAAAAAGCACGAGAGCAATCAGAAGACCTTGAAGATCGTGTTACAAAAATTAATAAAATGCAAGACGATGCTGAACGGCAAAAAGCTGAAACTCTTTTGTTGCAAATTCACCCAGACTTTGAAGATATTCGAGACGACGATCAGTTTCATACGTGGGCAGAAGAGCAACCTAAGTGGGTGCAGCAGGCTCTGTATGATAATGACAACGATGCTAAGGCAGCAGCGCGAGCTATTGATCTTTATAAATCTGATTTTAATATCGGACCTAAAAAGAAACAGAGCAATGGTGATGCAGCCGAAATGATTTCTAGCAAGAAAACTCGTACCCGTCCTACTAACGACGATAGCGAAGGCGTCATTCTTGAGTCAGCAGTACAAAAAATGAGCATGGATCAGTACGCTAAAAACCAAGAGGCTATTATGGAAGCTATGAACAAGGGTACATTTATTTACGATATTTCTGGTTCAGCACGATAAGTAGTGTTGACAAGTAGAAAAAACTTACTATAACTTATAATATAACAGTAGCCGCAATAGCCTACCTACTGTTTTATTATATCTAATTACTAATAGCGGCTACAATTTATCAATAGAATTACCTAAAAGGTATAGCCCGTTAAGAAAACGTTAGGCCAAATGTTTTTATTAATGCACCTATTTCCTATTAGCCTCTACAGAAAATTGTAAGTTAGCATCTGAACGCTGAAAAAAGGAGCAATGTTATGGCATTCGCATCAGCATCGGGTCATGGAAATCTACCTAATGGTAATTTTAGCCCCGTAATTTATTCTAAGCAGGTGCAGCTTGCGTTTCGTAAGGCTGCGGTCTGTGACCAAATTACTAACTCTGACTACTTCGGTGAAATTTCTAACATGGGCGACTCGGTTCGCATCATTAAAGAGCCTGAAATTTCTGTTAAAGGGTACACTCGTGGTACGGTAATCCAGCCGCAAGACCTTGACGACGAAGACTTCTCTCTTACGATTGACAAGTCGAACTACTTTGCTTTTAAGGTAGACGATATTGAAGAAGCACACTCTCACGTTAACTTTGCAAACCTTGCATCAGATCGTGCGGCTTTCCGGCTTGCTGATCAGTATGACCAAGATGTGCTTGGTTATATGTGTGGGTATAAGCAGTCTGCTTTGCACTCGGTTGCCGATACGGTAAACACGACTGTTAATGGTAGTGTTGCTGTTTCTACGGCTGGTACGGATGAACTTCTGTCTTCTATGAAACTAGAAGCAGATGATTTCGGTGGCTCTTCGGGTAGCTCCATTGGCATTAAAGCTCGTGCGGGTAACGATAGTGCTACTGTAGGTTCCGGTAACGCCTATGTACTTCAGGTTATTGCTCGTATGGCACGTAAGCTGAATCAGCAGAACGTTGACACCAACGGTCGTTGGGTTGTTATTGATCCTATTGTTCAGGAAATTTTGCAGGACGAAGATTCTCGCCTGTTTAACTCTGACTTTGGTGGTTCAGGGCTTACTAATGGTCTTGTGCTTAACAGCCTTCACGGTTTTAAAGTGTATGTCTCAAACAACCTGCCTTCTATTGGTACGGGTGCCTCCACGACTGGTGGTACTAATGCTAGTAACTATGGTTTGATTGTAGGCGGTCACTCTTCTTCCGTTGCTACGGCAGAACAGATTGATAAAACTGAATCCTATCGTGATCCTGATAGCTTTGGTGACATTGTTCGTGGTCTGCATCTCTATGGTCGTAAGATTCTTCGTCCTGAAGCAATCGTTACTGCCAAGATTAACTTGGTATAAGGGAGATACATCATGGCTTTAGGAGATAACACTCTTGTGGCTGCTCGTGGCAACGACGCTCGTGGTCGCGGCATCTATTTCGTACAGCATGAGCTTGATTATGCTGTAGCACTTTCGGATAAAGGCAGCGCACTTGCTGCTAGTGATGTCATTCCTGTAATTGCAGTTCCAGCCGGTTCTGTTATTATGAATGCCGGTATTGAGGTTGTAACTGCTGCTTCTAGTGGTACTACGACTCTTGATCTGGGGACTGGCGTTGATCCTGATTGCTTTGTCGATGGTTTTGACGGCGATAGCGGCACTGCTGCTGGCACATTTGCTCAGAACGCTGCCGCGTTCCAACCGCTTGTGTGTGTTGCAGCAGACAATATTGACGTTACCATTGCTACGCAATCTGGTACGGCCCTAACTACGGGTAAGATTCGTGTCTTTGCGATGATTATGGATGTTTCCGACATTGGTGTTGTTGGTGCAGACGAAGTTGATCGTGACACTTTAGCGTAAGCTAATTAAGTATGGGGGCTGGAGGTTTATACTTCCAGTCCTCTACTCTTATTTAAAAGGTAAAAAAGTATGGCTATTACTACAGCAATGTGCAACTCTTTTAAAACAGAAGTTTTAGGGGGTTTACACGATTTAGACTCCGACAGTATTAAACTTGCTTTAATTAAAGTATCGCATTCAGGTACATATAATGCAAGCACAACAAACTATTCAAATGTTACAGGTGCTAGTGATGAAGCATCCGGTACTAACTATAGTGCGGGCGGAAATGTTTTAGACTCTGCTTCTATTGCTTTATCCGGCTCTACAGCTATTGTAGATTTTGCAGATGAAGTTTTTTCTAACGTAACTGTTGCTGCAACAGGTTGTATTATTTATAATGCTACTGAATCTAATAAAGCAATTTGTGTTATTGATTTTGGTGGTACGGTGGCAGCTACTGCTGGTGATCTTACTATTGAATTTCCTGCCGCAGATGCGTCAAACGCCGTCATCCGTATTGCTTAATAACTAGCTAGTATATGGCTATTATTGCACAATCGGCTCGCTATGGTTCTGGTTTATTTGGTTTATCTAAATACGGCCAAGTAAATTTATCCGTAGCATTAACGGGAATTAGTGCAAGCGGTAGTATAAACACTGTTTCAGAAAACATATCTGAAAAGCTTAACAGTGTTTCTGTTACAGGTAGTGTTGGTACACTAAAAGGCTACAGTGCATCTAGCATTGTTGGCGTTACAGCTACCGGCTCTGTAAACACTGTTTCAGAAAACGTATCTGAAAAGCTTAACAATGTTTCTGCTACAGGTACTGTTGATACAGTACTACTTAATCCTGCAAGTGGTTTAGTTGGCGTTACAGCTACAGGAACTGTCAATACAGTATTACTTAGTACTACGAGTGGTTTGGCTGGTGTTTCAGCTACAGGTAGTATTACTTCTGTTGCAGCAGGTGGCTTTGAAGTTGATATTAGTGAGCGTATTACTACTGGTGTAGTTGGTACTACGGCTGTAAATACTGTTACAACAATATCTCAGATTTCAATAGCTTTTCCTAATGGTGTTGCAGCAACAGGTTCTGTAAACACAGTTTCAGAAAACATAACTGAAAAGCTTAACAGTGTTTCTGCTACAGGTAGTGTTGGTACACTAAAAGGCTATAGTGCATTTAGTCTTAATAGTGTAGCAGCAACAGGTTCTGTAAATACTGTTTCAGAAAACGTATCTGAAAAGCTCAACAATGTTTCTGCTACAGGTAGTGTTGGTTCATTAAAAGGCTATAGTGTATTTAGTCTTAGTAGTGTTGCCGCAACAGGTTCTGTAAATACTGTTTCAGAAAATATAGTTGAAAAACTTAACAGTGTTTCTGCTACAGGCTCAATTAATACTTTAAGCGTTACTACTGAAGTAACTACTAACAGTGTTTCTGCTACAAGTAGTGTTAATACAGTACAGCCTAATATCGTACCCAGTATTTCTGGCGTTACAGCAACAGGCTCAATTAATACTTTAAGTGTTACTACTGAAGTAACTATTAACAGTGTTTCTGCTACTGGCAGTATTAGCCCTGTTTCGGCGGATGGCTTTGAAGTTGACATCAGTGAGCGTATTATTACTGGTGTAGCAGCAACAGGTTCTGTAAATACTGTTTCAAAAAACATATCTGAAAAGCTTAATAATGTTTCTGCTACAGGTAGTGTTAATACGGTTACACTTACTACTAATACTAATGTTAATAGTGTAAATGGCACTACGTTTATAAATAGTGTTGCAGTAAATATTAATAACGCTATTACTGGTGTTACAGCAACAGGTTCAGTAAACAGTGTTACGTTTAATGAGCATGTCAATCTTAACAGTGTTTCTGCTACAATAAGTTTAGGTAATATTAAACACCTAATAGATGTAGACTTAGAAGGTACTTCTAGTATACTATCTCTAAACGGTAGTGTATCACTAAACGCCACAAAAAATGTTAGTGGCGTACAGAGTACACTATCTTTAGGTACTGTAGTTAAAACAGCAGAAATTTTTAATTTTGAAGCAGTAAAAACTCAGTATAGTAGAAAACGTTGTGTTTATATTTCGAGAGCAGCTTAATGTCTACTACATATGAACGAACAGTAAATGTTCCTTTTGAAAGTCGTCTTATATTTGTATCAAGACAAACGACAACAAATGACAGAACAATAGATGTACCAAAAGAAGATCGTTACGTTTATGTTGAACGTCAACCAACTTCATATGATCGAACAGTGTACGTAACGGAGTAACTATATGTCCTTTAAATGGCCTGTAAAAGACCCAGATGAAACACTAGACTACAATGCAGATTGGTCACGTTTCTTAGGCGATGCTACAATTAGCTCTGTAGAATGGTATGTTAAAACTAGTGAGATTGGTAAAACACTTTTGGGTGCAGGACAAACACTAACGACTGCATCTAGCAGTTCGGTTACTGATAGTATTCAGAATGTGTCTCAAACTAACACAACTACTGTTGCTACCATTAACATTGGTGGTGGTGTTACTAATAGAGAATATACCTTTTCTTGTAGAATGACAGACAGTACAGGCAGTACGGCTGAACGTACTATTAAATTAACAGTGAGAGAAAAATAATGGCATACAATTTTCTCAGTCTAGTAAACGAAGTTAATAGGCGGCTTAATGAAGTTGAGCTTACTTCTTCTAACTTTGACTCGGCTACAGGTTTTTATTCTCATGCAAAAGATGCTGTTAATGCTTCTATTCGTTATATTAATCAGTCTGAGTTTCAGTGGCCTTTTAATCACGTAGAACAAGAAGATACATTAACAGTAGGAACTACGCGCTATCCTTTTCCTAATGATTGTAAAACTATTGATTTTGATACCTTTAGAATTAAAGAAGATACTACTCTAGGTAATAACACAAAGAAACTACAGATTGTTTCTTATGAGGACTATTTATACAAAGCAGTTTCTCAAGAGTATAAAGCAGTTAGTGACAGTAATTCAATACCAACTTTTGTGTTTCATGCACCATCACTAGAATATGGAATGGTTCCTTCTCCTGATAAAGCATATAACGTTATTTATGAATACTACCGTATCCCTGTTGATGCTGAAAACGCAACAGATGTTCCAATTATTCCAGAAAGATTTAAACATATTATTACTGATGGTTCTATGCACTATGCGTATCTTTTTAGGGGTGATGCACAGGCAGCTACTATAGCTATGCAAAAGTTTGAGGAAGGTATTAAACATATGCGTACTATGCTTATTAATAGGTACGACTATCTTCGTAGTTCTATGATACTTAGTAATCAAGGGGGTGGGCGTATTGGTGCATCTACGTCTAACGTAGGTTCTTCTTTGGACTCCTTGTAATGGAAGCGTGGCAAACTTTTCCTATTGAGTTTAAAGGGGGTCTTGTAACCAATTTAAGCCCTCTACAGCAGGGTATTAATGCTCCGGGTAGCGCTAGAGTGCTACGTAACTTTGAACCCTCTATTGAGGGCGGCTACAGGCGTATATTAGGCTTTGATAAATACGACAGTAGTATCATTCCTGCATACGGTGCGCCTGTTGTACATGGAGCCAGCCAAAGTGGTACGACATTAATTATAGGTAACATTCATAAAACACCTGAAGCGGGAGACACGCTTACAGTTGCTGGTGTAACAGGTACATATACTATTGCATCAGGTGGTGTTAGTTATGATGCCACTAATCGTAGGGCTACACTAACACTAACAGGTTCTTTGGATAGTAGTCCAGCCAATGCTGTAGCAGTTACTTTTGCAACAACTACAACCGACCACAAGACTACGGGTGTAGCTGTATTTAACGACACAGTTATTGTACAGAGAAACTTTGATCTGTTTAAAACGGCAGGCTCTGGTTATACACATATAAATATACCTAATTATGGTACAGTACTAGTTAATGGTGCTAGTCAAACAGGCACCTCACTAGCTATGGACGCTTTAACGGCTGCGCCACAGGCAGGTGATGTATTTAAAGTTGCCGGTATTGATTTAGTTTATACGGTAACGGCAGACGCTACGGTAAGCAGTGGAGGCTCTACAGTTAGCATTAATCCTGCTTTAGCTAGTAGCCCAGCGGACGATGCAGCAATTACATTTTTATCTACCTCTCGTGTGTCAGCTAGTAGGCTAAGATTTACACGCTATAATTTTAATGGTACAGATAAAACTATGCTGGTAGACGGGGTTAGTGTTCCAGCTATTTTTGATGGCACTACTTTTACAGCTTTAAACTCGGCTCCTTCAGATGTTATAGGTGCTACTCACACAATTAATTTTAAAAATACATTGTTTTTTGCTAAAGGTTCTGCTATAACTTTTACAGCAGTATATACTGATACAGACTTTAGCGCAGCTAATGGTGCAGGAACTATTAATGTAGGCGCTGACATTACGGGCCTTTCAGTATTTAGAGAAACACTTTTTGTTTTTACAAACGAAAGTATTTTTAGGATATCAGGATCGACTATTGCGGACTTTAGACTAGACCCTGTAACTAGAGATATCGGTTGTATTGAAGGCGACTCTATTCAAGAAATTGGCTCTGACGTTATGTTCTTAGGGCCAGACGGACTTAGATTATTGAGTGCAACAGAACGCATCGGAGATTTTAACTTTTCTAATGCCTCTAAAGTAATCCAAAGTGAGTTTGCTAACTTTGTTAGTACTAGTACTGATTTTTGTAGTATTGTTTTGCGATCAAAATCTCAATATAGAATAATGGGCTATGATGCTACTATTTCAAAAAGCAATGCTAAAGGTGTTTTAACAACACAGCTAGCTGAAGAAGGGGGTGGCGGTTTTGCATTTGCGGAGACTAGAGGTATACAGGCATACGTTGCTGACAGTTACTTAAACGAAAACGTAGAAGTAGCTGTGTTTGCAAATGCAGATGGTTATTTATATAAATTAGAAAATGGTAGTAGCTTTGATGGTGCTAATATTGTAGCTACATTTTCTACTCCACATATGCCTATTTCTGATCCACGTATTAGAAAAACTTTTTATAAAATGTTTTTATACACAGACCCGCGAGGCAGCGTAGATTTTAATGCAACCTTAAAATTAGACTTTGACGGTAAAGACACTATCCAGCCTACTCCTGTTACATTCAATAACACTACTGGTACTGCGCCGTTTTATGGTCTTTCTGAATATGGCTCAGGCGTTTTTGGGGGTAAGCTACAATACGTATTTGAAAGCCAACTAATTGGCTCCGGTTATACAGGGTCTTTGCAATTTATATCAGATAGCACTGATCCGCCATTTTCACTAGACGCCGTTACGCTTGAGTACGGCACAAACGCAAGAAGGTAAAATTATGGGTACAGGATATACAAGAAACGACGGCTCTAACAACATTGCAGATGGCAACGTAATTAACGCTTCTGATCTTGATGGTGAGTTTGATGCCATCGTAAGTGCGTTTGGTACGTCAGGTCATACACATGATGGCACTGCCGCAGAAGGTGGTGCTGTCACTGTAACTGGACCAAATCAAGATTTTGTTGTTTCGGGTACAGAAATTAAACCTAAAACTACTAATACACTAAGTATTGGTACAACATCTTTACAGTTTAAAGATTTGTATATTGATGGTACTGCATATATTGATGGCATTGGAGAAGACACTCTTGTAGCCACAGAT
>Ga0181397_1000021_pt1 | contig 50275 bp, 50 predicted proteins | sample 20SPOviralmetaG_FD_130126 | JGI IMG/M metagenome (GOLD analysis project Ga0181397, IMG submission 130126) | Marine viral communities from the oligotrophic San Pedro Time Series (SPOT) site, San Pedro Channel, CA, USA - 20 SPOT_SRF_2011-02-23 | ecosystem: Environmental > Aquatic > Marine > Strait...
AGCCACAAGTGTGCTTATCTCCAAAGTGTCTCTAAGTTTGTGTTTCATTAAAACATTCTCATCGATGATGCATAAAACATTATGATGAATGGTAGTAAAAATGGAAGAGTCATCAGCACTAGAAATTCGATAGTTTCAACAATGCTCTTTTTAGTCTTTCGACTTGCATGGTTAATTTCTCTAGCTTTTCGCACCATGCTCTTCGCAAATAAAGTTGCTGTGGTCATGGTTTTCCTAAAATTAAGTTATAAATATTTTGTATAATAGTATATAGACAAGGATTATACGCACTTATTTAGTAAGATTGTAAACCTAATGTAATTTCTTTTTATCTTTTGGTGGAAGTGCCTCTTCGAATTCTAAATCAAACTCTTCATACTCATATTCATCTGAGACTTCATTAATAATATTCTGTAAAATCTTGTCTATGTATTTTCTTTTTGTTGTACCATTGATTAATGGTATTGAGTTGTTCTCTAACATTTCTAACCATTGAGAACTTGCTTCATCATAAAAAGGAATGTATTGTTGATTCATTACATTTCTATGTAGAATGTGGTCTATAGGAACTACAACAGATGTGTCTGATGTTAAAGGTGCATATGGATAAAATGTTGCAAGTGTTTCAACAGGTGTTTGACCTGCATTCAATTTGCAGACCATCGGTAAAGTGATTTCAATACCCTTTGTAGTATCTCTTGTCATACCGACCACCTCTAAACCATTTCTTAGTTTTAAAACTTCGTATTTTTGTGGAATTAAATCTGAGGGTGATGCCATTATTTTAAATCAAATTGTTGTATTTCGTAAGGAAAACTTTCTTCGTTATAGATATTTATCCTTTCTTTCAAGTGATTTAAAGTATGGTTATTACACTGTAAGTCGTCTGATATATCAAACAATCTCATTGAATCCTTTCCTGTAGTCTTACGAAGACCTCTACCAATTGACTGTAAGTTTCTTATCCTTGATTTAGAAGGACTTGCAAAAACTACATTATCAATCTTCTTAATATTGACACCAGTTGAGAATGTTCCGTATGATGCTAGTATGACATTATTTTTCTTTTTAGAGTTCTCAACAATCTCTCTGACTGACTCTCTATCTTCTGTATCAGTTGCACCATGTACATAATGTAGTGTTCCTTTCATTCTACTGACCATAGGATTGAATAACTCCCATAGTGGTTGACCATGTTTCTCTATGTATTGAAACAGTACCAGAGTGTTCCCTCTAAGAGAACCGACTAGATTGGTTATGAATTGATTTCTACCTTGATGTGATACGATGTAATCCATTTCATCTTGGTATGACATCTTCTTCTGTTTAGTATGACGAAGTATGATACATTGTATATTAATTTTTGCAATTGTACCATCTTCTATTAGTTCTGCAGATGTTATGACTTTTTTTACAGGACCAAAAAGACCCTCTAATTGCAATCTATGTACTTCAGTACCATCTAATGTACCTGTTGTACCTATTCTAATTGCAGTAGTCTTCATCTTCTCTAAGATACCTTTGAGTGTTTGTGCTTTAAATAAATGTGCCTCATCACCAACGACAACATCAAAAGACTCTAACACCTCCTTAGGAGCTTTTGCGAATGATTGCCATGTGGTGACTGTTATAGGGGCATCAAATACTTCTTGACCATGATATATCTTACAGACTTTATCTTTATAACCATAATCTATAAAGTCTTTTGTCATTTGTTCAACAAGTGATGTGGTTGGTACAATGATAATTGTTTTCTTATCATAGTATCTTGCTAACATGTATATGATTAAAGATTTACCAGATGCAGTTGGGGATAATAATAGTTGTCTTCCATACTGAACACTGGATTTTAATGCCTCTAATTGATATCCACGAGGTTCAAATGGTAAGTCAAGCGACTTGACAAACTCATCTAATTCAGGTTGCCTTTCTTTAATACCCAAAACATCTTGTATACCTTCAAATTCAAACCCCCTTTCTTTACAGAACTCGTCTACATAAGGTAATAACCCAATGTATATTTTATGTGTTTTCATAGAAAAGAGTCTTACTTTACCATCCCAAAATTTATTTTTGTAAGACGGCATGAACTTAGCACCAGGAACAGTAAATGAAAAGAAGTCGTATAAATCTCTTGCAAGACCATCATCACAATGGACTTTCATAAAGACTTCATCAACTTTAGAAACTGATACTAGATTAGACATACTGATTACCCACACACCAACCAACAAAAGATTTTCTTTGTCCTCTGGTAACAGGAGTTACCTGATGATGTATGAATGAAGGAAAGAAGAAGATTGAACCTTTATCTTTAACTGAATGTGGTAAAGTTTTTATTGAGTTGGTCATATCAACAATTGGAGAGTTTGACATTCTATCAAAAACTCTATCTGGTTCTAACCATTGAAAGTAACCACCCTCATATTCATCTGGATGTGATAACTGTAAAGTGAAACTTAATTTTCTTTTTTGACCATTATTATCTAAATCAGGAGATGAATCTTGGTGCCAAGTATAGAAATCTCCTCTATCCTTTTTTGTCGTTTCTGGTGCATCGTATATTGTATATTGATATGCTTGTCTATATGCAATATCAAAATTCCAACCAGTGGTAGTTAATGCTTCATTCATTGCTGTATGAATCTTTTGTTCAATTGATTGTGGCATCATTTGACCATGAAACCAAACAATCGAAGATGACCTTATGTTATCGTCTTTGTTGCCCTCTTCCTGATTATTTGATATATTGCCTATCTTACCTTCATCTATCTTATTACAATTTGCAATCTCTATAAGAGTATTACATTCTTCTTCTGTAAAATAACCTGGTAATCCATACAAGTAATTATTATATTGCATTATTGTCCTGCCATAAACTTTCTCCAATCGATTGTATTCTTAATCGTTTGGTGTCTCCAAGTGATATTTTGCATACACTCTTTGAGGAAGTCCATTTGTATTTTTAATAGTTCTTCTTGTGCTTTAAGTTTAGTTAAGTCTTCATCTGAATTAAAGAAGTAATGCATGTCTGCTTTCATTACTTTCATACCATCAAATGGGTCATCTTGCCAACCGTGTTTATCAATAGTCTCTTTATCAAGTTTACCATTGAACCACAACCACTTATCTTTAATAAGAAGATTGTATTGAAATTGTTTTTGTTTGAGTTTGACCAGAGTATCAGAAAGTAATTCTGAATACTTAGCATGTAGTCTAGGAACATCAAGACTTGATTTATCGAGTTCTATATCATCGACAATACAGTCTTCTTTCCACATCAATTTTATTTCATCTAAAGTCATATACGACCATTATAACATAATATACTAGTATTTATAAGGGGTTTTAAGAGTTGGATTCTATATCATAATAAGAGAATTGGAACTCTACCTGACATGTGACAGGTTCACTATCACTACCAGAGATTAATTCTAACTCACCTAATGATACAGGAAAACAATCATGGAATCTAAAGAACTTGTTTGGTATGTTCTTATTAGTATTTGTAACCAATGTAATGTCTGAATACTGATTCATATCATTATCTATACCACTCATTGTTCCTGTTGCAGTTTTAGTTGTGCCAACATATGCACCAAAATCTGCTGGGTCTTTGATAGGAACAATTGAATTCATCCATTGATAAACTTCTTTGAAGTTCTCTAAATCTTCATCTACTAAGAACTTTACTGTTAGTTTACCAAACTCTATTTTATCACCTGGAAAATATGCATCTAGTCCAACACCAGCACCTTGACTGACTTCACTGAATGTAAGACCAGGAATATTAACAGACTGAACATAGTATTCAACTGTTGGTATTTTCTCTATTAGTAATCTAAAGTTGTTCTTATTAAGAATTGATTTATTTATTTCAGTCATTGAGTTTCATTACTCTCTTGTTTGTAGAAGTATCAAAGTAATCATTACCTCTATACTCTCTGGTTACCACCTCTTCGCAAAGGTATCCGTCTTTTTCATACAGTGTGGTAATTTTTCTGTGTATTATACCATCTGTTGTCTCTTCACCATTTGGGAATGCTTTAGACGACCAAGGTCCTTCTAAAACTTTCACTGTTTTTTCATAATCTGTCATAGTTTTCTCCGTTATAATACTATTTATTGTTCCAAGAAATTGGTTTTAAAGAAATATGGGTCTGTTTTCATTTCTTTTTTACCTCTTTGAATGAGTTCTTGTATCTCTTTAAGACTCATATCACCCTCACTGTATTTTTTCAGTGGACCACATCTGAACTCTGCACAAGTTCTTGGTCTCTTTTCATATATACCACAATGTCCATTCTTATTTAAATTAGGACAACCACCCACAGGAATTTTCACTTGTTGAAAATCACCATAGACAACTCTAGTACCACCACTTGGTGAGTATGTATCAAAGTATAGTTCGATATGTTTTACAGGTATCAAGTTCTCTTCACCTGGATATATGTTTAAAGTTAATCCTTCTGCACTACAGCAAAGATTACAATCAATACATATATCACTTTCATTCATATTACTATTTATGCGTTGACAATGCGTGCCACTTTTTGGTATACTGGTACCATGATTATTAAATTAAAAAAGAGACCTAAGTGTCAGGTTCCAGGTTGTGATAAGAATGCCCAACTCATAACATCCATCAAAAAATGGAAGTTTCGTAAGACTTCATGGGTTGCTGAAAAGTATGACTGTGAAGGTTATACTTGCATGAAGCACCATTCTATTCACTACGGAATAGGTGGCTGGGACTACAAAATTCACCGTAAAGATTATTGCGAAAATATCGATGGTAGATTGGGTTATAAATGTACAACAACGATTGTTGACCCAGAGTGGCAGTTAGATGGTGACCACATTGATGGTAACCCCACACATAACGATGCAAAGAATATTCAAACTTTATGTAAATGTTGTCATGCAATTAAAACACGGAATGAGAAAGATTATTTAACAGATGGTAGAAAAACACTTAAAGTTGCATAGACGCTTGACAATGCGGTTCACTTTTTGATATACTGTATACATGATTAAGAAAACAGTAATTTTTGATGTAGACGGAACGATTGCCGATGTAGAACATAGGAGACATTTTGTGTCTCAGAAACCTGCAGATTGGAAATCATTCAGAAATTCTACAGTATTTGACACTCCTGTTCAGTGGGTTTGTGATATTGCAAAAAGATTTATTGCACAAGGTGATAATGTTGCCTTCTTCAGTGCAAGAAACGAATCAGAAAGAAGTATCACCGAGAAACAGATTTCAGAGTGGATTGGAGAAGGACATCAAGGTCTTTTTCTTAGACCTGACGGTGATTTCAGAAGAGACGATGAGTTTAAATCTGACCTTGCAGATAAGTTTGAAGAAGTTGGTGGTAAAATCGACATTGTTTTTGACGACAGAAATCAAGTTGTTGACATGTGGAGGCAGAGAGGAACTACTGTAGTTCAAGTTGCTGACGGAGACTTCTGATACTGCATCGTGCCACTGCAAAGCCAAAAAAAAGGGACTCAATTGAGTCCCTTTTAGTATCGATAAATCGATTATACAGATTATAGAATGTTTGAAACAGCCATCTTTCTGTAGTATTGGTTTGTTCCTGCTGAAGCAAGTCCGTCTGAAGGTGTAGCACCGACAAAAGGATTAGATACCATTCCGTATCTTGTTTTGAAACCAATCTTAGGTTGGAAAGTATTCTCACCAACTGCACGAACCATTTGTAATGGAACATACGGACAGTAGAATAAACCAGCATCGTAAGGGTTAGACCCTCTATAACCAACAGTCATGTAGTCAACACCAGCATATGGGTCGATATAGACTTTAACTTTTCCGTTAAGAACACCAGCAAAAGTATTGCCTGTGTCATCAACATTCAAAGAAGTTGATAGAGCAGGAGTATAATCTAATACTCCAGCCATTGATAATGCAGAAGCAACATCAGAAGAACATAAGATAAAGTTACCTTTTCCTCTTCTTGTTTCTTTTGCAATAACATTAGCTTCTCTTTCGATTTGGAAAATCAAACCTTTGAATTTCTCAACTGACCATCTTCCGTTAGCATCAACATCTAAGTTGAAAGTACCTGCTGAAGCTGTTGAAGCTGCACCAGTTTTTGCTTGTAAGTTAACATTTCTGATAACTTCACGGTTGATTTCAGCAAGAATCTCAGATGATAAGATGTTTGCTAATTCTGATTCTGCATCAAGACCGTGGATTGCTTTGAGGTCTTGTGCTAATTCGAGTGTGTACTCAGCTTTTAATGCTCTGGATTTTGCAGTCACAGTTGCTTTCTCAATAGTGAAAGCCATTTCTGCAAAGTGATTCCCTGCTCCGTCACCCAAACTCTCAGCCGAAGCTGTTGACATACCTGCACCTGTTGTAGATGCGTATGAAGGAGATGATGTGTCGAATGGGTCACCAATTGGGTCTGAACCTACTGAAGTAGATGTAGTTTGAGGAGACGCAGAATAGTCTGAACGAGCTTCGTTATGAAGTGCTTCTGACATTCCGTCTCTTGTCGCGTTTACATCGTCATGATATCTTGCTTTCATAGCAAAGATAAGACCTGTAGGACCAGTCATTGGTTGAACACCACAAATGTCGTAAGCAACGAGATTTGGCATAGCTCTTCTTACTAAAGAAATTAGGATTGGGTCCCAATTGCTTATAGCAGAGCCAGTAGCATTTAAAGGTGCAGCTTCTTCAAGAGTAGTTCTATCTTCGTTAAGAGCTTTCTCTTGGTTTTCAAGGATAACTGCGGTTACTGCTCTCTTATAGTTGTCTTCGATTTTTGGCAAATCTGAATGTTCAAGTATAGGAGACCATTTTTCTTGTAAATTTTCTGATAAAAACATTTTACATTTTTCCTTTAAATTAACCTAATGGTTTTAGTTTACTTATAGCAGATGAGTATCTTGCGATAGTTGGGTCAAGAACTTCTTCTAATGATTTCTCATCTTCAAAAGAACCTGTTCCTTCTTCCACATTCATCTCTTCTGCAATGTTATCGCCTTCAATATTACCGAAATATGCTTCTTTGATTTCCGCAACTTTATCACTAAAGTCTTCTACATCTTTGAAGTCTACTCCGTTTGAAAGTGATTCCATTTTCTCTTTTTGTGATTCAGTTAAGTCTTCACAGGCTTCTCTGACCACATTTGCTCTCTTCAATGAATCAATCTCTTCAGTCACTTCCATATTCTTGGAAACTTCTGAGTCGAGTTTTTGTTCCATTTCATCGAGTCTATTTGCGAGTTCGTCCATGACATTGTACTTATCTTCTGGCACTTCAACATAATGTTCTGTGAACAATGTTTTCATTCCTTCGATAAAGTTCTCGGTCATTTCCGCTCTCAAACCTCTTTCTATTGCAAGTTCGTTTTCTTTCGTCCACTCTTCTGCACAATATGTTAGATACTTGTCAACTGCTTCCGAAAGGTCACCTTTAACTTTTTCCACTGAGGTTTTTAATTCTTCTGAATACTGAGATTCTAAAGACTCTTTAATCTCTGCAACTTTACTTTGTACTGCTGCTTTAAAGATTGTTCTAGCTTTCTCGGCATTTTCTTCTGATAAGTCTAATGCTTCTGAGATTGCATTGAGGTCGTCTTCAACTTCTATCTCTACCAATGAAGATTCGAGTTCTGCAGTATCAACAGTTTCTTCAACTGCTTCTTTCTGTTCCTCTTCCTCTTCTTCCTCGTCTTCATACTTCTCGGCAACTTTAAGCACTGATGCTTCGTCCATTCCTTTTAGCATTTCAACGATTTTTCTTGCGACTTCTGCTTTAGTCAAGGTCTCGTCAACTTCTTCTTCTGACATTTCACCAAAAGTTTTTTGAAGTTCCTCTTTGGTCATATCCTTCATATTGTTGACAATCGCCTTGATTGATTCCATTTTAGTTGCTTTCACAACTTCTTTCTCAGAATCGTCATCTTCTTTAAGTTTTTCTGATTTCTCAGGAGCAGGTGCAGATTTGTTTACTGCATCTTTAACTTGTTTAGTTTCGCCACCAGCCTTTTTAACTGAGTCGACAGACTTGTCAACAGGATTTTCTTCAGGTTTTACGACCTCACCTTTTCCGGATTCTATTTTCTCCGCATCAGATGAACCTTGCTTAACAGGTTTGGTGTCACCCTTTTCAGCTTTAGCGTCAGGTTGTCCTGCCTCTGCAACTGTTTCAACAGTTTCTTCAACTGTTTCTAGGTTATTTTCTAACTCTGCCATTTTTCTCTCCTGTTTGAGTATTAAACTTATTTATAATAGTTTACTTTTTATTTATATGTTAGAGACTCTCAACGAACCTTTTCCATAAATTTAACTTGGTTTCCTCTATTTTTGATGCTTGGACAGTGCGGATTTGCTTCTGCATTGCTTCAAGTTCAACTGCTTTGAGAATACCATTCTCCATTACCCACTCTACTCCTTCGTATATACCTTCAACGAAGGCTTCAGGAGCACTTGGGTCTGCAACGATGTCCGCAGCTGTTGCCAACTGAAAGTCACCCTTAACATATTGTGCATCACCTTTTGATTCAAGTGAACCTAAACCTCTTGATGAAACACCTAATTTAGCACCATCTGAAATCAAACTTCTTACGATTTGACCATTTGGAGTGCTTAAAATCTTTGCTCGTCCCACATAATTATCACCATCTTCTTCTAGTGATGTAATTAAATGTGAAACTCTATCTAAATTGATTGTTGGTCCTTCTGGATGTCCCAACTCACCGAATGCACGGTCTTTTTCAATGAATTCTTTTCTATAACGACCAACTTCTTTTTCCATTATGTCTTTTGGATAAACTCTGCCGTTTCTATTTTTGATTTCTGATTGCATGAATACTCCTTCGATGTAGTATTCTTTCTCACCTTTCTCGTTTTGTTCGATGATTACAGGTGATATTGCGTAATCGTTATATTCAGATATTAGTTTCATTGAATAACTCCTTAAATTCGTCTATAGAGAATGATTCTCCCATAGATTTTAAAACATTCTTAATGTCTTTCATGCTTTTCTCAGCATCTTTTAAGTTTTTGTATGTATCACCTGTGTCCATTCCATCTAAAAATACAAAAACTTCTTTACCTTTTTGTGAATAAGTTAGGTCGTACTTCTTACTTCCAGCTTTAACTACTTCATTTTTAAGTTGTTTATGACCACTAGGCAACTTTACTTTTGCTTCGTTAAGTTCTAATGTCATTTGCTGAAACGATTTCATACTAGTCCTCTTTTTTATCCATCCAATTTACCTGAGATTCGACTCTTTTCATGTCGATATTCTCGGCAGCTTTTTGATGTAAACCTTGAAAAATAGTTTCTTTGGCATTTTCCATTTTACCATCTTCAATCTGGTCTACAATTTCTTTTGCGATATCATTCATTTATTAAAATCCTCCGAAGTCGTCTTCGCCTTTTTCACTTTCATCTCCACCACCTTCTTTCTTTATTTGAGAGTCGATGATTTTGATATCTTCCTCTGTTTGATGCAACACATACTTTCTGATGTATTCATCTGAGAAGTATTTGCCGACATATTCACTCATTTGTCCTAGAGTGTCCATTCGTTCTCTTAATACTTCTGCATCTTTTAATTCTGTAAAGTGGTTGTCTGTTGCCCAATCGTATTGAATAAAATCTTTAACTTTATCAAACTCTTCTGCACTTACAATCTCTTTCAAAATCAATTGAGTTCTCAATATATCATTGAATACTCTTGCAAATTTCTTTTGAAGTCTATTAGTAAACTTGTTAAACTTCAATTCGTCTCTCGTAATCTCTGATGATTTACCCATGTTGAAACCATTATCTGATTCCATACGAGAGATAGGTACATTCAATGCACGATATAGTTTCTTCTTAAAGTATTCTATATCTGCAATGTCATCTAAATTCTGACCACCTGGAAGTGTAGAGATTTCTGTTCCTCTTCCACCTTCTCTTCTTGGTAACCAGAAGTCTTCCATCATAGACATGTGTTTTCTATCGTCTTTGATTTCACCTGTCTGTGCGTTATAAACAAGTTTATTTCTATACTTGTTCATAACTTCTGATAAGTATTGTTCTGCTTTTGCTTTGGGTAAGTTACCGACATCAATGTAGAAGATTCTTCTTTCTGGTGCTCTTGATATCCTGTAGATAACAAGTGCGTCTTCTATCATTGATAATTGATTTGCTGTCTTCATTGCTTTATGAAGATAACCAACTACAACATTTTTAGTGTAGTCTAGTAAACCTGAAGTAGTATAACATACTGCCTCTGGTGCAATCTTAACGGTGTTTCCTTCTCCAGAACCACTCTTATCAAAACCTCTATCGTTGAAAAGATAGAATTCTTCCATCTTTGTAATCTTTTCAACATTCGTTTTATTGTCTCTGTCTTTCTCAATATTACGAACTTTCTTAATCTTTATTGGGTCAATGTTTCTAATGTCAACGATACCTGCCTTAGGTCGTTTAGAATCCACAACCTTATGGAAGTAGACTCTACCATCGATGTACCATTTTCTGAATAATTCATGAGAATTCTGATTGAATCTCATTATGTTTAGGATGTGATAGAACTCTTCTTGCACCTTATTTTTGATGCTATCAGAGAGTTTTGCATCTCTGAGGTCGAGTGATACTATCCTATCCGAAGTATCAGAAGTAATACACTCATTAACTATATCTTCAATAGCAGAATCACATTCAGGTATTAAAGATATTTCACGGTATCTTTTAATGAGTTCTCCCTCATTTTTGATACCACCTTCCATATCGATGTATGACCCATATGCACCACCTGTAATAAAACCACCTGGTTGTGATTGTATAACTGGTGTGCCATCGTCATCGACTGGCGGCACGAAAGAGATTGCCTTTTTGTCAACCTCTGTCGCTCTTAATTCATCCCTCTTACGAGTGATTTCAAACCCGAATAATTCCATACTATTATTTATAACACCTTTTTAGGTGCTATCTCACTATTTAAACTACTCTTTCCCAATGGGAAAAAGAGAATACTACATCAAATGTCTCTAAAGCATCAGTCGTATCATAATCCAATGTTATTGCTGCGATTGATTTAGGATACATGTTAAAGAATTCGTATCTTGCAAGTACATTATCTGCCTTGTCTAATTGTTCAACAAACGCTCTGTCTACTAAGTAGTCTAAAGTTGTTGAACCGACACCTGTTCCTGTTCCTTGTATTTCATTCATATGAGCTTCAAGACCTGTTCTGACCTCAAAGTTAACATCATTAATGATGCTTACTGTCCAGTCTTCGTATGCTCTTTCACCAGGAAGTTTTAGGTTATTACCCATATACTTGACTACGGTTTCAGAGAATGAAGAACCTGGAAGAGAGGCAGCTTTACATAAGAATTCTATCTTGTTTCCTGTTCTAGGGATAAAGACTTTGAATCGGTTGGCTCTTGGTCCACCTCCGATTAAGTTTGCTTTAAATTGGTCTATTGTTGCCATTCTTTACTCTCCTTAAACTGCTGAATAGATTTCACTAAACTCTACACCACTTCTCGCAGCTACAAAGTTCAATGTAATAAAGTTAATAGAACGAGCAGGTTTTACAAAGATTGAACAAACAAATTCGTTTCTGTCAATCACTGTATCTGTATTATTTGTTTCATCACAAATAACTGAGAAGTCTACTAATCCTCTTCTGTTTTTAACATCTCTTAGGAAAGGTTCTACTGCACTTCTAAACTGTGCTCTTGTGAATGCATCGTTGAACTCAAACAATTGTGCTTGAGCAGCCGCTGCTATTGCTTTCTCTAATACTATGAACAATCTTCTGACATTGATTCTATCGAATGCTGAAGGTGTTGTTAATGCTGTTTTATCACCAAATAACACTGTTCCCTGTCCTGGGAATGTGACGATTGGATTAATTCTTGCACGATATAGGTCATCTCTACTTGCTTGTTTTGGATTGAAAGCAAGTTTAGTAATACCTAGATATTGACCTCTACTGAATCCAGCAGGTGAGAACCATGGGTCTCTCAACAAGTCTGACCTTGCCATGATACCTGCAGTGTGTCCGTTTCCTGGAACCCAGCAATATTTGTCATTAAATCTATCGTATGAATATACCCAACCTGAATCTAACACTGCATATGAACTTGAAGTCACATTACTAAAGTCTGCTTTAACATTTGCAACTTGTGTAGATTCTGAAGAAACATCAACGATTGATGTTTTTCTTGGTGAACATATGAACATGCAATCTTTTCTTGCTTCTGCAAGTAAGATACCTTGGTTAACTATTGTGTTATGGTCTGAAACTGTATCTTGGTCGACACCTGAACCATTGTCTGTTCTTGTAGAACCACAAATTAGGAAAGAGATATCTACTGTATCTCCGTCTGAGAAATGAGTATCCCATGCACCGTATTTTTGACCTGCAGTTGGACTTCTTCCGTCTGAACCACCAGATAACGATGTACTGAATGGTAATGCTGGTCTTAAAAATGCCGCTGATACTGATTGTGCGTGTGTTCTGTCTACTGTTGAACTAGAAATAACTGTTGATTCGTGTCCTGACCACCAAATCCATTTTGAATCTCTTGCAATTACATTCTTATAGTAATTACTTCTACCTGATGAGTCTTTTGAGTTTGATGCAAGTGACATATAACCATGTGTTTCTAAAACACTGTTAGGTGTTCCACTGATTTCTCCGTCTTCATCAACTACTACAACATGAACTTCGTCTGCAGTACCGCTGACTGCTGCCTGACCTGCTGATATACCTGGTGCATTGTCAAACAAGTTATGGAATTCCCAATATCTATCGATATTGTTTCCATTTGCTTGAGCAACTAATAATCCAGTATTTGCTGGTTGATTTAATGCAACGATAGTGATTGAAGTTGCTGAAGGTTTGTTAACTACTCTATAGAAGTTATTGTCGCCTTGGAACTTAATCTGGTCTCTAACATTGAATACATTTGAGGCTGCAACTGAAATTACAGTTTGACCTACTGCTTCAGTACCACCTACAGTGGTAACTGAGTCGTTATAATATGCGTTTGCTGACGCACACATAGCAACTTTTACTGAGTTGCCTAAAGAACCCGCATATCTTGACACCCAAGAACCGACTGTACCGGACTGAGTTCCACCTTTATAGGTGCTTTCGTATTCTGCATCATTTTTTAATAGTGATGTCCCAGCTCCCGCTGCGTTTGCACTATAACACATGTTAGAAATTCTAACTACTCTTAATGATGAACCATACTTCAAGAACGCTTCTGCTGAATAAAAGTCTTCAGCTCCAGCATTTGTGTTTGCAGGTGAAGAAAACTCATCTATCAAACCCTTACTATCTGAAACTGTTTTTACTTCATCAACAGGTCCCCATTTAAATTGACCTGCAAAAGCACCAGTAGTGCTAGATACTGCAGGCACAACATTTGTTAAGTCTATTTCTGAGACTTGAACGCCTGGTGATACTTGAAATGCCATACTTTTCTCCTGTTAATGTAAAAAGTTGTTTACTAGATTATTTATAAGTTTATATAACCCAATGGATGTTTCTTTTTACCCTCTATGTGTATATTTAGTTAATCCAAAAACCATCTATCTCCATCAGCATCGACAAAGGACTCTGTATTGTTTTGTCCTGTATCGAATATTCCTGGTGGTAATATATCGTCTTCTATTGTTTTTTGTTGTTCTGCATATAACAGTTCTTTAACCTGTCTATCAGTCAAATGATAGAAATGGTCTGTTGTGACAAACCATGAAAATAATACTAGATTCATGACCATATCGTCATGAAACCCTCTATCTGCTTCAAAACTGTTACCTTTACTTATAAAAGTCATGAGCTCGGTGATGCCATCTCTATCACATATCGACATTCTATTTTCTTCTAGTAATTCCTTTAATGTTGAACAACCGATTCTTTTAATTCGTTTAGTCATTGTCACACCAATATCTTCTGCTTTACTCATACCTTGAACAAAGACATTTGGATATTCTATGTCATAATGTAGTTGTGTTGCAACCATTCCACCCTCTGCATTGTTCTCAATGATTACTAATGATTCGTTATATGGTTTAGTATACTTTGCAATTAGGTCTGGAAATAACATAGGAGATATCATATTATCTCTATAGGTACAAACCTGTCTGAATGGTTTCACTGATATGTCCATAATAGTAAATGTAGAATAGTCTATTCCACGACCTTTAGATACATCAACAGTAGTGATATATGTGTGTCCTTCTTTAGGTTTCTCATATACTTTAACACCATCTTTATTCCAATCTGGTTCTTTTGCCATTAAACCCAATAATGTATTAGAATTTATAAGAGTATTACCTGTTCCTAAGAATGAGTTTCCATACTCTTGTTCAAATTGTGCTTCTGATGTGTTTGCAATTGTCTCTTTCTTCCATTCGTCATCTCTTCCTGGTACATCGAACCAGTTAATAAGAAAGTGTTTATATTCAGATTGGTTGTGAACTGCACTTTCATATATCTTATAGAACATATTACCAACACCATTTGCAGTAGATGTGATAATAACTTTAGAATCTTTACCAGATGTGACAACAGGATATGTTGCAGTATAGAATGTCTCTGCATCGTCTACGAAAGCAAACTCGTCAAGATACAAGAGGTTGATAGACAATCCACGGATACTGGAACTGGAAGTTGCCGCAGCGACTACTTTTGAGTCGTTTGCAAATTCTATGGACCCCTTGTTAAGTATTTTTACTCCAGGTTGTAGGAAAAAGGGAACACTTTCCAACATGGTTACCATTCTTGCAATCATTTCTCTTGCAATTGCACCTTTGTTTGCCAAAACAGCAACAGTGACTTCTGGATTAAAGAGTAAAAACCATAATAGATACGCACAAGATGTGATTGATTTACCACTCTGACGAGATGCAAGAACGATATTAAAACGATTTGAGTTGTAGTGTTCGATGAGTTTGTCTTGGTACCCACGAAGTTTAAAGGGTACCATACCCTCATCTAGTGATATAATTTGTGTATAGTTCTCAATAAAATGACAAGGGTCTTGTGAACATTTCACATACTCCAGCATTTCCTGGTCGGTATACTTAGTTTCAATACCTGACCTTTTGACTAAAGTGTTACCTAAGTAACCCTCGTTTTTAGGTTGTACCATGTCTTAAACCCCAATGAGATATAGGCAAATGATTTGATATTTCATATTTACCATCGAATGAGAAACTCCAACCCAAATAATCAGTTGTTCTATAGTGTTTCAAACTCTTTAAATCTCCTCTCAAAAATACTCTTTTATGTTCTATACTATTCTTGTATATGTGATTTTCCTTTATATCAGGATAATAATCCTGTAAAAACTCTTTGGAATATTTAGAGTGTTTATCATAACCTATATCTTCTGGACACCCAATCGATTCCCCTCTGATGACCGATAGTTCTACTTTATTTGGATATAGTTTATCTATAAAGTCATGTTTCGTTGCATACTCTACTAAATCAAGTATGTGACCAACTTCGAGTTCTTTATCTCCTTCTTCATAGAAGTTTTTAAGGAATCTCTTTTCATTCCACAACTCTGATGTTAACCATTCATGTAAATAGATATCACATTTAGGTAATTCTGTTTCAAGTAAATCACCATGAATGTACTCTACACTATCTCCTAGAATCTCTTTCATTCTATCGATAAGTTCACCTCTTCTTTCTAGTGCATAAACTTTCTTTGCACCATACTTGACAGCAAGATAACATAGTATGCCTGAACCAGCACCTAGGTCTATGACTATTTTGTCTTTAACATTCTCTGATATCCAACTTTCATATGCTGAGTTTCTTTGAGAGTCGGTAAAGCAATAGGCAGTTTTAAAAAACCTTACTTCGTTTGGTATCATAATCTATTTGTTTTTCTTTAAGAACTTCTGTAATTCTGCAGTTGACCCAACATATAAATGGTTGTGTTGTGTATTTACTTTCTGGTCCTCATCTTCAAGTTTTTTTAACTTTTGTTGAACATCGATGAGTTTCTCTGCAGTCTCACCAACTGTTTTAATTAATTGACCTGCAACTTCATATGCACGAGGATTCTCAGTCTCTTTACAGACATCTAAGATTCCTTCGATTGCATCTTGTCCTCTTTCAACAAGACCATATAAGTTTTCTCTGGTGTATTTGTAATCAGTCTCAATGTTTTGAGACCTTTCTTTAGGAATTACCACTGCAGTGGTTTCCTTTTTGATTGTAGATTGAATGTCTAAGACATCATCTAATTTTTTATCTATATCTTTGGGCATAATTAACCATCACTTGTGGTGTCTTCTGCAAATGTTGAAGAACCTCCGTCATCATAAAAACTCACTGTTTCTGCAACTACGAATGTATCACCTGGGTCTACTGAACCAACAAATAACAACTTCGTATTTGCATCAATAGTAATTGCATTGTTCAATACTATTGATAATTTATCACTTGCAATCGATGATATGGTAGGATTTGTTGTTAAGTTTGTACCAAACACTTCATCGTTTACACTTATCTTACTATTTATTGCACTTGAAAAGTTCACTGTATTTGAGTTAGATACTGCATTTGCCATTGCGTCAAAGGCAGGTTCATAATGTTTAACTTCTTTTACAAGACCTGAACTTTGAATTTGTGTTGAAGTGAAACCTGCTTTGTCTGAATTTATATAATCTCTTTCTATAACATTCTTAATAACTGCACCAGTATAAACAGGACCGAAGAAGTATAGATTCATTTTAAACTCTAAAGTATATTCTATGAATCTTCTTTCTTCAAAACCTGATTCATAATTGTCTTCAAATTGAACACTACTCAATATAATCGGAACATCTCTATGGTCTGCCATAGAATCAATCATCTTCATTGTGACTGTATATTCAGGTTGAAAGTATGGTAGTATTTGTTCTACAATTTGTAATGCATCATTCATATTCTTAGTTAGAATAGACAATGTAAAGTTTAAAGTATAAGGTGCAGGATTGTATTGATAACCTCTTTTAACTCCGTCAGATTCTAATGCAGATTTACTATGTCTTATTAGTTTGTTTTGTTGACGAGATGCATCATATTCAAAACCTGTGAGTTGAAATGCCATTCTAGGAAAGGTCATGCCTGTAATGTTGCCATCTCTTTCTTTTGGGTCAACAGTTATTCTCTCTAACCATTTCTGTTTAGGACCGTATGATATAGGAACTATCTGTTCTGCAAGAATAGTTCCATCAGACTTAACTTTTTTAAGTGTTATATTATTGAAAAGAGTTCCAAAGATTGAAACTGCCCTTTTAATTGTTTCATTATAAAAATGGGTACCGAACATTATGTGACCTCACCAAATGGGTTTGTTTCTGAGAAGTCTAAGTATCCATCTGCCTTGGTTTCAATGTCTGCGTTATCAGCACCAGTACCATCATTCATAGTTAGAATATCTCTAATACTCGCAACTGTATAAGATGCATTATTAACTGCACCAGTTATTGTATCACCAACCTGAATCGTTGTGGTTACATCTTTAACTGTAAGTAGATGTGTAGATGCTTTCCAAGAGGTAACCTCTCCAATCGTTGTGCTTCCAATCTTAATTGCTTCATTCGCTGCGTAATCACCTGAACCACTTGAATTCATTGTTAATTGAATTGTATATGCTTGTTGGTCTTCAACAATATCAATTGCATCAATATTTGTATCGAAGTCTTCTCCTGAGTATTCGAACAATGTACATTTGAGTTTAAAGACAAACAGTTTACCTATCTGATAGAAAGGATTTTGGTCTTCAACATATCTGATTTCAAACATAGAACCTGACATAGGAAAGTATACTAAATCTCCTTCGTTGGGTCTAAGTGATGTGACTAAATTTGAATCTAGGGAAATGAATCTTTCCCATGTTCGAAGTGCAAGAGTAAATGTACATTCTTCTTGTGTTTGAATACCAAACTTGGAGAATAAATCTTCTCCTTCGAAACCTTCAACATTATCTAAATACATTTCTACAGAATATGCATCACCAAAAGATGATTGTACATCTTCTCCAAGAATAGTATCTTCTTCTACTATTTCTCTTGGTAGATAATAAGTTTCATGTCCATAGAATCTTAGTGATTCAACAACTAAATCTTCATAAAGATGTTGTTCAGTATTAACTGCATGGTTAAAAAATACATTTGTCGGCATAGTATTAACCCATTAAGTCGATTGGCATCATATCAAAATTCAACCTTGACTCTTCTTCTAATCTTGTAATCTCTTCTTGTGCTTCAGTCTTCATCTGAGTTGCATCTAATGTCACCCCACCTGGTAATGCAACACCTGAGAATTTAGATAGATTTTCTCCCCATTGATACTTGACCAATGCAGTTGCATATTTTTTCAACCACATATCATTGTATATATCAGTCATGTCTGTAGGGTCTATCTTTCTATAACATTCTACAATGATATACTCATCAGCACTTACATTTGAAGTGTCCATGTCTAAGTATAGTCTATTCTGATGAGTATTGTATCTTATTGGTGTTTGCCCAACTAGTAAATCATCTAACATACTTATGTGTTGTTGAACCATTGAATAGTTTAGAATGTTTGTTGATGTTAAATCATAGATATCATTAAGTCTCATTTGATATCTAAGGTCAAACATATTTAAATTGTGTTTATCATTAAATGGAAATATGTTCATTACGGCAAGAACAAACTCTGGAAGAACAATATAGTTTTTTTGTTCTTTAAATGCAGTGTTTGAGTAGTCGTGTGTACCTGCTGGATTTGATGTGATACTCGTATCAGTCTTCATTTTAGTTAGATTATCTGATGTGAGTTGATGTTTCAGGTATGTTTTTATAGAACCATCGTAATGATACTCCTGAAAGTATTGCATTGCTTCATCGATTCTGTCATCAAACTGGTCATCATCAACATTGATTTCAAGGACAGGTGCACCAAGTCTTCTTTTGATGTATTCTTTAAAGGTTGCTTTGCTATTTGGTTTTGCCATAGTAATGTTCCATTTTAAGGTCTATTACTATTTATACAGATACTATTCTTGGAAATAGGTTTTACTTTGAAGTCTATCTATCTTTTCGTCTATTCTTGTTATGGTTCTCATCAATCTTTCCATATCCATTTCAATTTCTTGTCGAGTCACATAGTCTCTAGCAACTTCTTCTCTCGTTTTATTTACAAGTATATCAAGTCTTTTTTGTTCAGATAAAACTGACCTTATAAGAAACCCCAACGGTGCTAATACTACCGTTATGAGTATGTTCCAAATTACATGAGCGTCTACTACTAATTCCATACAACTATTTATGGAATCTTACTCCTCCAACATAGATACTTGAAGAAGTTTTCCGTCAGGTGTTATATCAAATAGTGATTCTAAATGTGTATATCCTTCAGGTACAAAAGGTCCTTTATTTGTTCTATATTTATAACCTGCATTGAAAGATACACTATATCTTTCGTTATCGGTTAGATTTGGTTCTACCATATGAGTCAACCCACTCAAAAATACAAATAACATTCCTGTCTTAGGTTTGAATTCGTCTTTCTCTGAGAGTCTAGGACTATTAGGAAAATCACCCATAACAGGAGATGTATCTGCCAAGGCAACAAAAGCACCCTCATCTCCTTCTGCTTGAATATACAATGCACCTGATAACCAACAACCATTATGTTTATGTGGTTTGTTCCATGCACCTTTATCATTTATGTTTGCCCATGAGTTATGCAAATCTAAAACATGTCCTTTACCTTTACTCAATCCCCAAAAATCCCATACCTCATCTGTTATGTATTCTTCAACCACTTTCCATAGTTTTCTAAATGCTGGGTGTTTATCAACACCATCATTTGATTGCCAACCTGTATCTGCATTTGATATTTTTCGACCTTTAGGGTCGTTTTTTCTCATCTCATCAACTTCTCTTTTGAGTAAACGAAAATAATTCTCGTCAAGACCTAGTTCTAAATTTGGGTCTAGTAAATCGACCATAAAAAGGGGTGTAGGAAATAGTAATTTAACTGCCATCATCATCTCCAAAATTCATTTCCAATTGTATCTCTTCTTTAGTTTTACCATGCATAGGGCATTCTTTGGGTATTTCTAATTGATTATCTTTTTTTGAGAACAATTTTACTTTTGGTATATGCATACCGACCTTTCTATACGGACCTAATCCTGCATCTTCTAATAAGTTTGCTTCGTTTATAGCTGCTTGAACAGACTTTCTAGGAGTCTCTTTCTTTTTTTCTGCCTCTTCTTTTACTTCAGCATATTTTATGTGTAAAGATACAGCATCACTTTCATGGTATGGTGATGTACTATCTGATAGATTATCAATATAGGTTTTGGGGTCTTTTATCTGAACACTTGAAGACCATTCTTCTCTTCTAAATGGTATTACTTGAACTAAAGGAGTTCCTTTTTTTATCATAAAGGACTTATCTGTCTTAGGATAAAATATAATTTGTGCATTGTCCATGTTTAAGTTAAACTTATCAGTATCAATGATACCAGGCCAAACACTAAAGAAATTGTTTTGATGTAAAAATGGGTCTAAGTAATATGTTGAATAACCTGGTGGGGTCTTTATGTTCCAAGGATTTCTAAACTTAAATGCATCTTTTACTGGAAGTCCATCTCTTTTTTCAGGAATAAATGCATTCCCAAATTGTGTGTCTGGATGTGATGAAGAACCTATCTTAGAATCTTGGTATGACCATGCGTGTGATTTTTTACCTTCTATTTGAACAAATACATCTTCTTCTGCAACTAGATAATACCCCATAGTTAACCAGTCTTGCATAGCAGGACATGCTCTGATAGTTTGTTGTTTATCACCTCTAACTATCTCATTTATCTTCATCTTCTTCCACCATTCTGGTTGAACTGTAGATGCAAGAACAGGTTTACTTGTTTTTAGGGTCTTTTCGTTGTATGCTGTGAATTCTATTGTTGGCATTATAAAAACCTTCCTTTATGTTTAGTAAAATCTTTGTAAAGTAAATTTGAATCTTTTACTAATTCTACTTCATCACCTCTAATCACCAAAGATTTTCTATCCATATATCTTGCACTCTCATTTGGTGCATCTGCACCATGAGGTATTCTTCCATCAAATATAACAAGACGATTTGGAACAAACTCTACTTCTGCTTTCTGATGTTTCTCAATGTGTTCTTGTCTTCCATCTAAACCACTATGACCTTCATCAAGCATTCTTAAAGTTCCACCCCAATTCTTATTCCAAAATCTATTTGGGTAGTACAAGAATGAAATATTCCAAACATCATCAGGTCTACAATCAGTATGTATGGTACCTGGACAACCTTGTGTTTGTGAATTTAGACCTGCATATTGAAAACGAGTATACTTAAAACCAAACTCTGTTTCTAATCTTTTTATTAGATACTTAACAAAGTATGTATCTGAGGGTTTCATATCTGGTTCTAATTCGAAATTTTGGCCAAAGAAAGATGCACCCCAAAAAGAATGGTGTGGAAGTCCTGTAGGACTATCACTAGTGACAGAATTGGTTTTAGACCACCATGAATTATGAGTAATTAGTTTATCAAAGTAGTGATATAGTTCAGTAGATAACCAATTGTCTAGCACATAGATATCCTTTAAAGGCATATCCTGTATCTTAAATGGTTTATCAATATGAACTACTTTCACTATGAATTGTTGCCTAACTCAGCATGACCTGTTGCCATTGTTGCCTGAGGTATCTGCCTTCTATAATGGTCATAATCTTGTAATAAATCTTCTCTAGTGGCAAATATTTCATCTGTAATATCATAGAAGATTGTGTGAGTATTATCAATATACTCTAATACTCTTCTTGCATTTCCTCTTAAAGGATGATTTGAACCTTCTCTACCAGCAATTATAACAATTTGAAGATTACTAAATCCATAAATCTCGGCAATTTGTTCATGTTCTCCTTGTACATACTTACTCAACATATTACAATATTGATTATGTAAGTTTACTCCTTCTGGTGGTTCTGAGTTTGAAATGTATTGTTCAACCATTTCTATCTCATCTGCGTTTAAAGGTATTTGTTCTTGTTGGTCAAACCCTTTTGATTTGTCCCAATTTAAAATTTTAACTTCGATATCATCGTAAATTATAACTTCAAATTCAAAACCTAATGCTGGTTTATCAACATTGTCAAAGTCATATTCAAGACCATTTGGTTTTCTTATATATAGATTTCTGTTCTCACAAAAAACTAATGCGTTCATTGTTTCTTTATTCATAATTTATCCTCTATTCAAATTATTTAGGTTGTCTCTTGCGAGTTTAATTTTGTCGTAATGTGATAGTCTTTTAATATTAGATATATCCATATCATCTATCCAAGGACCACCTCTTGTATAATGATACCCAGCACATTGCCATTTAGTTTCAGGATTGTCATATCCTTCTGTAAAGACATAGTGTTCAGGTATCTTACTAATTTTATCAGTCCATTCAAACTGATGTAATTGAGCACCTGTCCATGTGTTCACAACTTCTGGTGTTAGTTTCTTACAGTCTTCATGTCCATTGTTAAATATCATTAATGAAGACCACAATTTACATGGATAGTCTATGTTTATTTCACCATTGAACTTAACAGAGTCATGTTCATATTGTGGATACTGAATACAAGCAACAGCATCATCAGGATTTAAATAGTAGAACATTGGCAATGGTGTTTCTTCAAACAGAATATCATCATCAATAAACATACTAAAACCTTCATAGTTTTCTAAGTAAGGTATTAAAAATCTACTGTATGTAAACGCAGTAGATTGATTCTTATACTCCCTATTATACACTGGAATCTTTGAATAGTCAAGATACTTTATCTCAGGTATAAATCTATTTGCGGATTCATTACCAGAGAAAGTTTTTTTGATTGATTGTTCAATAGAGAACTTCGTTATTTCTTCTATATTATTATGTGTAGAATCATAACCAATGTATATGTTTAATGGTTTTCCTTTTGAAAGTTCATGTACTTTCTTATTGAATTCATAGATTTTAGGTCTAAAATCACCGACATTTGCAAACTCACTATTGACTTCTATAACTCCACCTGTTATAATGAATGATAGATTGTCTTGTGTAATTCCTCTTTTTGCGAGTAAGTCTTTCCAATAATCTAAGAACTCATCGACTGTTGCAGGTTCTACTGCAGGAACTTTATTTAATGGGTCAAAGAAATGACATAACATATTAGGGTCTTGCATCTCTTCAATAACACCTGAACGAACAGAACCTGGATGAACAAAGAATTTAAATTTTTCATCACCCCATGATGAATCCTTTAGAATAACTCCTTGAATTGGTGCCCACAGTCCTTCTTCTATAATACTTTGAGTTAACCAATGTGCTTTCGCCGCATGATAATAAGAACTATCCCATAGTTCTTTTAATGAAAAAGATTCGTCTATATCTCTTTCATCCATACCTCTAGCACCATTTAAAATAGACCTTGTACCATTTGGGTCTTCTGGAGTGGGAGACATTTTTGTATTCATTCCTAATGGAAACATTTCTTTTGTAGGTGAACAAGTATACCCATGAGGTAAGAATGTTTGATATGTTAAAGAATGGTGTTTCAAACCATGCATAGTAATTAAGTTATCTTCTTTTCTATCTTGCATCACATCACCCCATGTAAACAATTTAAGGGGTGGTATTTTACCTGATTCAAAAATTTTCTTTAAAACTTGATAACAAGGATTGATATCTTTGAGAACACGATTAACACTAATAGAACCTAAGTGATAATGAGGAGTGTTTTGTCTGATTGAAAAGGCATTTTCAACATCTGTAAAATCAACAGGAACTATCTTGTCGACATCTTCGACTGTTTTAATGTCTATGAATTCTGGATTTGCCATAAAATATCTGTATTAGTTTAATTAATACAGATATTTAGGTGTTATTTTATGATGAGACTGGAGTTGCTGGCCAAGTTTGTGATAAACTACCATCCCAACGGATAACTGGTGTTCGTCCTTGTGTTGCATATGTTCCAGGTTGTCTGTTCTGATAAGTGAACGGAGTCTGACCTTGTCTAGCATATGTACCAGGTTGTCTGTTCTGATAGGTAAATGGTGTTTGACCTTGTCTTGCATATGTGAAAGGTGACCTGTTCTGATAAGTGAACGGAGTCTGACCTTGTCTAGCATATGTACCAGGTTGTCTGTTTTGATATGTAAACGGAGTCTGACCTTGTCTAGCATATGTACCAGGTTGTCTATTACTATATGTAAAGGGACTTCTTGCATTTGCAATATATGGTTGCTGTGCAGATACAGGATTTCTATAGGTGAAAGGTGACCTATTATTATATGTAAATGGTTGTCTAGCATTCGCAATGTATGGTTGCTGTGCAGATACAGGATTTCTGTACCCAGCAGGATACCTTGCATTGTAGGTAAACGGTTGTCTAGCATTACTAGGTTGTCTTGCATTCGCAGGATATCTAGCATTATATGTAAATGGTTGTCTCGCATTACTAGGAGATTGAGCATTAGCAGGATACCTAGCATTGTAGGTAAACGGTGTCCTTGCACTGTAAGTAAAAGGTGTCCTTGCTTGATAAGTGAAAGGTCCCCTTTTATTTCCTATTGCAGGTGCAAAATAGAATCCAATTGCCATGTTATTTAACTCCTCTTAGTATATTCATAATCATTATCTCTGGTCAAAGTGAGCGAATGGATTTGATTGGAAGCCACCACCGCCACCGAACGGTTGATAGAACGGATACGGTGCCTGATATAGGAATTGATATGTACTAGGTTGCTGAGCATTAGCAATGTACGGTTGTCTAGCATTCGCAATGTACGGTTGTCTAGCATTCGCAATATAAGGGACACGATATGTAAATGGGTTTCTATATGTAAATGGATTTCTCGCATTCGCAATATAAGGCACACGATATGTAAATGGATGCCTGTATGTAAATGGATTTCTCGCATTCGCAATATAAGGTACACGATAACTCACAGGATTTCTGTATGTGAAAGGTGACCTGTTCTGATATGTGAATGGGGTTTGACCATTCGCAATGTATGGTTGTTGACCGTTTACAGGGCTTCTGTATGTGAACGGTGACCTGTTCTGATATGTGAATGGTTGTTGACCATTAGCAATATATGGTGTTTGACTGTTCGCAATATAAGGATAAGGTTGTTGTGCATTCGCAATATATGGTGTTTGACTATTTGCTATATAAGGATATGGTTGCTGAGCATTCGCAATGTATGGTTGTTGACCATTAGCAATATACGGATATGGTTGCTGAGCATTTGCAATATATGGAGTCTGACTATTTGCTATATACGGATATGGTTGTTGCGCATTCGCAATGTATGGAGTCTGACTATTAGCAATATATGGATAAGGTTGTTGAACTGTTTGTTGACCTGATGCATTATTCCAACCTGCTGGAGTTTTTACATAAATCTGTTCTACATCTTTCCATGGAGGAGAATCTGTTCCATCAGCTACCTTAACCCATGCCCCTCTAGTTGAATTCCAACCTGAAGGTGTTTTTACCTTTTGTGAACCTGATGCCATTTAGTTACCCATTAATTATTGTTAGTATTTATAAAGATTCTGAACCCCTATATTAGGAGTAAAGAATCCACATATCACCAACTGCACCATCTGAACCAGTTGGAGCAGATGTTGATTGGTACATATTTCTTGCTGTACCACCACTGTTTGTTGCATTTGTTATTGTTATTGCACCTGAAGCAATTGTTCCAACTGAAATATTTGGAGTTCCAGTCAATCCTTGAGCATTTGTAGCAAGAGTTGCTGTAGCAGCATTACCAGTTGTTGAACCTGAACTACCTGTGACATTTCCTGTGACATTACCAGTTAAGTTTCCTTCAAATGTTCCTGCAACAAAAGTCTCTGAACCTACTGTCCATTTATCATTTGTTTCGTCCCAAATAAGTGTCTTAGAAGCAGAACCACCACGAGTCACACTGATACCAGTGTCTTCTGTTGGTGAACCTGAAGTGAAATTACTGTTTAATGCAATGATATTATCTGCAAGTGAGATAGTCTCTGAGTTTACAGTTGTTGTAGTTCCTGAAACTGTTAAGTTACCTGAAACTGTTAGTGAATCACTAACTGCAACTACACCTGTTCCGTTTGCACTAAGAACTAAGTTTGTGTCTGTACTTCTGGATTCGATTGCATCTACATCAATTGAGTTAGCAAAAGAGATTGCATTTCCGTCTGATGATGATACATTCTTACCTGCTGTGACTTGTACTCCACCTTTTAATTGAATTGTACCAGTTCCAGTAGGATTAAGTTCTACATCACCTGAACCACTTGTTTGAACACTAACATTTTGGTCTGCATCAGCAGAAACAGTAATTGTTCCTGAGTTATCAGATACTACTTGTTGTCCGTTAACATATAAAGACCCAGGTCCAACATAGATATCTCTCCATTGTTTCGAAGTAGAACCTAAGTCGTATGTGACATCGGCATTTGGTATGATATGACCTGATAGAGAACCACCACCTAGGAATGTTTGAACTCTTGCGTCTGTATAGTAAAGATTTGATGAACCTTCTGCAGTTTCGTCTGTTGTTTGTCCATCAACATATGCTTTTACTGATTGCTGTGATGGAAGTTTAGTAGCACTATTAGATGACATATTATCTTCATCAACTAATGCATTTGTTATTCTTGCGTCTGCTCTTGCATCTGTATAATAAAGGTTTGAACTTCCTTCTGATAATGCATCTGTATCGAATGAAGAAAGACTTACTGTAAAGTCTACAGTTCCGTCTCCGTCTTCGTATGCAACTGTAATACCTGCCTCGGTATTACCTGACATCATTCCACCAACGATATCTTGTATTTCTTCTGTTGTTTTACCTGTTGATGAGATTGTAATAGTATCTGCAGCGTCATCATAGGTTACAGTTGTTGAACCTGAACCTTGAATTATTCCACCAATTTTATCTGCAATTGCTTCTTGTACTGCAGTTCCTACACCACCAGCAACTAAGTCGCCTGATGAGTTGATTACTTCTACACCACCAACGGATAAACCGTTTTTGATATTAAAATTCTTTTCGCCTGCCATTAGAATGACCCTCCGTTAACACCTGGTAAACTGAGTTCACCATTTGATGAGTTGTAAGAAAGGTTTGTTTCTCCTGAAGCAAGTGATATAGCTGTTCTAGCTCTTGCATTAGTAAAGTATTGATTTGTTGAACCTTCTGAAAGATTATCAGTATCTAATTCTGAAATCGCTGCTGCGACAAGTTTTCCAGATGATGATATAATTTCGGTGGTGCCAACGGTAATCCCATACTCTACTACAAATGTGTTTTGTGTTGCCATATTCGTTGTCCTAGTCTAAGAATGTGTTATTATACAGATATTTATAAAAGTCGTGCCCTCTCGGACATGGTTTTTTAGATATCTACAAGTATTTTTTTAAATTTATATACAGTTGAATTTGTTGAAGCAGATGAGACTCTGATTCTGAGAGTATTTATGTTTATGTCTACTCCAAATGTAGCTAATTCACTTGTATCTGTTGTAATTGTTCCGTATTGGGTAAAGTATGCACTAGTTCCGTCATGAACTACTGAGACTTCTGTATGTTGATAGTCTCCACTTGTTGAATCTGAGATTGAAACTTGATATTTCGCACTTCTATATGTTCCTATTGCAAAACTATCCATTGTAGTTGCAGTTGTTGATGTGGTTGTTATAGTTCCACCATCTAAACCACCTGATACTGTTGCAAAGGATAAGGTTCCTGAACCATTTGTGACTATTGCCTGACCACTTGTACCATCTGATGTTGGGAAAACAATCGAAGCACCTGTGATACTATTAGTTGCAGTGATAGTTGTTGCAGTTAAATCTCCTACGAGTATATCTGCAAGTGCATATCCTGTTCCTGTTATATTAACAGTCGAACCAGGTTCTACTTCAAGACCATCAAATAATTTCCATGTGGAATCTGTTGCATCTCTGAATAGACCTGTAAATTCTGTAGCACCACTATCTGATAATCCGTCATCATAATTACCATAGAACCCAATGTCTAGTGTATCTGAACTTGTATTACCGTTTGCAAGTTCTAACATTGAATCAGCTACTGAAGTTTGGGAAGAATTAACTGTTACCGTTGTACCGTTAACTGTTAAATTACCTGTAATGGTTGCATTACCATCAACTTGCAAATTACTTGCTGATTCTAATCCTAGGTCTGCATAAAATTTAGATTTTGTTGCCATAAAAGAATCTCTTGTGTTATACTATTTATAACATTTGAGAAGTAGGACCAAAAAAAAGGGGAACCGAAGTTCCCCTTTCCGTATAATGTAAAGAAGTTTTACGCTCCTACTAAGACCCTATGGAACTTAATAGTTGTAGAACTGCTGGACGCTGGTGTTACCCTCAATCTTGCATCTGAACCTGAGATGTCTGCATCAAAGGTTGCTAGATTAGCAGATTTAAGTGTGCCATACTGTGTCATTGTTACCGCACTTCCGTCATGTACTAATACTATTTCTGTGGAATGGAAATCCGAACCACTTGACATTGCTACAATGTATCTCGCTGCTCTATATGAAGCATGAGCAAAGGTATCTAAATTTACCTCTGTAGTTGCAGTTGTTGTCAAAGAACTTGAAGTTCTATGTTTAGTATCTAGTTCTTTAGAAGTAGTGATAACATCGCCACTGGTATCGTAAGAGAAGACTCTTATCAACTCAGCGATTTTGAATGCGTTTGTTTTAGCCATTTTCTACTCCTTAACTATGTCTAATTTGGAAAGTATCCACTGTTGTGTTAGTGTTGGCAGGTGTCATGAGAAGTCTCATGTTTCCTGAATCAACATCTGAACTCAAAGTGAACAATGAAGATGATGAATAAACATCACCGTATTGCACAAAATATGAATTGGTACCATCATTTATCAGTAGAACCTCAGCTGCGTGAGTTCCTGCCGATGCGTGAGTGGCATTAATAACATATTTAACCGCTTTATTCGCAACTGCGTTAGACGATAAGACCTGGTCTGCAGTTGTTGCTGTGAAAGTTCCTTGTGTAAAGAAACCTTGGACAAGATTACTTGCCGCTGTTATAGCAACAACCTGTACGACATCACCAGATAAGGCATTTTCAGCAAGTGTTAATGTTGTTGAGTTAGTTGCAGTATAGTCTGCACCACCTCCAACTAATTTAACACCGTTGATGTACACCTGTTCTGAACCACTTGTATATGATAATGAGTTTGAACTATCATCATTACCTGTGATTGATGTTGTAGTAGAAGATATTGTGTATGTGTATACAACAATACCACTACTTGGTTGGTCTGACCAATCTAAAGTTCCTGAACCGTTAGTCTTTAAGACCTGATTCGAAGAACCATCTGCTGTTGGAAATGAGAATGCGTCGTTAACAGTAAGAGTTGCTGGGTTAGACCCAACTTCTACGACTGAAGCAGAACCATCGTTCTTTTCAGTATAGAATCTACCATGATAAGTGTTGACTGCTAATTCACCTAGTGTTAAATCACTAGTTGCAGGAACACTATTTTGAGTAGCACTTCTTTTAAATTGAATTACTGTTGCCATCTTATTCTCCTAGATTAAGCGTTATTAAAATGTTCCGCCGTCTATAGCTGTGACTGTAACCGAACCACTTGATACTGTGAAGTTATCCGCATGGAAACTTGCAATACCTTTTGCAGTAGTAGTTGCGTCATCGATAGCTACATCTCCTGAACTTACAGTGAAGTAAGTGCCTGAGAAACTTGCGATACCTTTATTGGATGCTGTTGCATCTTCTGCTGAAAGAGTGATAGCACCTGCACCATTAGTGATGTCAAGTCCTTCTCCTGCAGTTAAAGTAGCAGCGTCAAATACTCCTGATGAAGTATCTCCAATTAATAACTGACCATCTGTAGGAGCTGAACCTGCATAAGAGTCAATACTTCCACTCATACTTGCGTTAGCAAGAGTTAAGTTTCCGAATTTACCTGCCATAGCAGTTCCAGAGAATACTGATGAACTATCTGTTGCACTTGTAAGAGCAACGAAAGAACCGTCTGTATCGTCCATACCAAAGAAACCAATTTTAGCACCACCTGAGTTGTACTTAAATTTAATACCTCTGTCAAGATTGTCATCTGAAGAATCATCACCTAGTTCAAATACAGGGTCAGCAATATTTACTGTTGTTGAGTTTACTGTAGTTGTAGTACCGTTAACTGTCAAGTTACCTGTGACTGTTAAGTTACCAGATGTTGTTAGAGTTGCAGTTGTAATATCGTCTGATATTAAGTTTCCTGAAACTGTTAAGTTATTTGCAATTGTGACATCGTTAGGAAGACCAACTGTTATAGTTTGTCCACTTGCTGAAGTCTCAACTTCGTTTGCTGTACCTGTGACTGTTAATGATTGAGTGTCTAAATCAACTGTACCTGTTCCTGAAGAACCTGCAATGTTTAAATCGTCATCTCTATCTAAACTATCTACATAGTCTTTAACAGCAGCTGAAGTAGGTATAGTAGTGTCGTTATCGTTTGAACTAATACCTTCTGATTGTGTTACCCACAAAGCATCTGCTAATTTGTCTAAAGTCACTGCATCATCAGCAATCATTGCTGTTTCAACTGCTGAGTTAGCAATTGTTAAAGCACCGTTTGCAGCTAATGTTGCATCTCCTGATACGCTAACATTGTCAAATGAATCTGAACCGTCATGCACAAGAATTTGTGCTGAAGTAGGTGAAGAAATATCTGAGTCTGAAGCACCAGCTAAAGTTGAAGTCGTTGATACAAATGAAAGTGCTCCACTTCCGTCTGTTGCAATAACCTGGTTAGCAGAACCGTCTGCCGCAGGAAGAGTAAAGGTTGTTGATGCACCTAATGTGTCAGCAGCTTTTAACGCAACAAAGTTTGTTCCGTTATCACTGTCTTCCATTAGTGAAAGACTAGCACCTGCCGTTGAACCATTACCAACTTTAAAGTTGGATGGTGTAGCAGAAGAACCAGAAAGAATATCAGTATAATACTTACCACCAATCGCTTGGATTAGGGGTGTAGAGTTATCTGAATCTACTGACTCAATGTATAGTTTCGCACCAGCACCTGAATTCGACCTATCCTGTACATACGCTAATTCACCTTCCGATAAGTCTGAGACTGCTGGAGCTGAAACACCTGTACTTCTTTTAATCTGAATTACTGTTGCCATTTTTATTTTCCTATAAAAATTGTGTTATTGTTAATGACCTGTCACTGTCGAGGTCGTGATTACATAATATATAAAAATTCTATCCACTCACAATGTGGGTCGATACCTTCACTGGTTGGTATCCTTGATTTGTATAGTTATTTAGTGTTTTAGAATGTTCCACCATCAATTGTGGTGGTTGTTGTCCATTTATCTGATGCTTGGTCATATGAAAGAAGACCATCATCTGTTTCTGTTGCATTCACATCTGCAAGTTCGTTGATAGATTTAGCAGATAAATCTGTTCCACCACCACCTGAACCTATTGCAACTTGTTTGGCACGAATGTTTCCTGTACCACCCACTCTACCTGAGATACCTGCAACTCTTGAAACTGTTCCTTTAATGTTCGACATAATTAACTCCGACTTACACCTGGTGTCACTACTGCCTGTCCTTCGACCACTCTAGTAGTTATCCCACCAGGACTTGTAATATTTAAATCGTAAACATATCGACCTGCTTCTAAGGAATTGGTTTGAGTATCATTTAAACTCAATGTGACTTGACCATTCGATGCTGATATCGAAGTTGTAAATGCTACTGAAGCACTAGAAGAACTGTATGTTTTTCTCATCTGTGCTAATGCAGTATAGTTAGTCAAATCAAGGACATCTCCCGCTGCATCAGTCACATCTACTGTAATTGTGAAGTCGGTTCCTTGGTCAATATATAAATTTGCGATAATAGCCATATAACTATTTATACGAATTTAGAACTTATGAATTAGGTTCTGTTAATTGTGCTGTGGGTTGAGTCTGATGAACCTTTGATGCAGTTCCAGAATTATTTATATACATTTCACTTGCTTTTCTTAATGTTCCGTTATCATTAATCCAAACTTGTTTAACTTTTGCCACAGGACCGATTTGTCTGGTACCTGGAACAGGAACGGTATATGTAAAAGGTGTTCTATTCTGATATGTGAAAGGTGACCTATGACTGTATGTAGAAGGTTGCCTCGCATTAGCAATGTAAGGTTGTCTAGCACTTGCAGGATTTCTATATGTAAAAGGTGACCTATTCTGATATGTAAAGGGTGTTTGACCTTGTGTCTCATATGTACTAGGTTGTCTATTCTGATAAGTGAAAGGTGTTCTACCAGTTGCGTTATATGTAAAGGGAACTCTATGTTGATATGTGAACGGATTCCGACCTGTAGCATTATTCTGATAAGTAAATGGTGACCTTGCATTGTATGTGAATGGTGTTTGAGCATTTGCAATATAGGGAACACGATAACTTACAGGATTTCTGTAGGTAAAAGGTTGCCTTGCATTCGCAATATAAGGTACACGATATGTAAATGGATTTCTATATGTAAATGGATTTCTTCCATTAGCAATATATGGTTGTCTTGCATTTGCAGGATAACTTGCGTTAGCAATATAAGGTTGTTGTACGATAACTGGTTGATTAGCTGATGGCATTATCTATCTCCATTATACTGCAAGTTTATAACTACCATAACTACTAACAAGATGTATATCATTTCCTAAGTGACCACCAGAAGAAGTACCATTTGATGCAATGAAATGTGTATAGTAAGTTGTCTGACCAGATTTACTTGCTCTAATTGTAAATATCAATCCTGAAGCACTGACAATTGCGGTACTATTACCTGGATTTGAACTAGATACTGCTTTCCACATAAACTGCCTAAAATTAGCTGTTCCACTCATATTACCTGCTGATGAAGAACCTGAATACAAATTATAGAATGTACCTGCAGTATAGTTTGTGGAATATTGTCTATTGGCAGGATGTTCCGAATCTGTACCACCGTTAAAAATGGATTGTGATTGAACGGTATATTTAATAGAGAATGTCCATGTATCATCAACTACATTATTATTACCAAATTCAGTAGGAACAATTTTGATATAATATGGATTTTGACCAAATGTATTTGACATTGCTGCTGAGGTACCTCCAGAATACCCATAGTAAATAAATCCTGGTGCAGATGTCTTAATAAATCCTACATAGAACTGTGCAAAAGCTTCACCAAAACTAAAATTAAAGTTCTGACTTTGCACTGTCTTCCACTCATAAGCGAGATTCTGTAAACTAGAAGCGGCTAAAGGATTTGCAGGATAATAAGGATTACCTGGAGCAAATGCTGAATTAGGATTTTGTGCCATATGTGGTGATGCCGCACCCCACCATTCATTCGCAGACATACCGACATCTGTGTTTACTTTGGCAAGAAATGGTGCTTGACCCACATCTGATGTTGATTCGATATTTGCAGTTGATGAACTTCCACCACCAAATACATCATAAATCACAGGAGTTTGTGATGAAACAGGTGTTCTTGCTTGATATGTAAAAGGAACTTGATATGTAAAAGGTGTCCTTGCATTGTAAGTAAATGGTTGTTGTGCATTACTTGGTGATTGAGCATTCGCAGGATATCTTGCCTGATATGTAAATGGGTTTTGTGCTGATACAGGATTTCTGTACCCAGCAGGATATCTAGCATTGTAAGTAGACGGTTGCCTTGCATTCGCAATATATGGTTGTCTTGCATTTGCCGTATATGTAAATGGATATGGTTGCTGAGCATTCGCAATAATTGGTTGTCTTGCATTTGCTATATACGGATATGGTTGTTGAGCATTTGCAATATAAGGATTTCTAGCATTTGCAATATACGGATATGGTTGTTGAGCATTTGCAATATAAGGTTGCTGTGCGTTTGTTGGATTCCTATATGTGAATGGAGTCCTGTTTTGATATGTAAAAGGTGTTTGTGCGTTCGCTATATATGGTTGCTGAGCATTAGCAATATAAGGTTGCTGTGCGTTAGCGGGTTGCCTATCATTAAACGGTTGTTGAAAAGTCCCACCAGTATTTACATAAATTTCTTCTGACATAATTTATACTACAAACCATATGTGACCTGATGATGTACTGCCTGTTCCTGAAGGTGCAGAACTTGTAATTGTCTTATCCATCACGACATTATCACTAACGATTTTTATTCCCTCTGATGTGTTAACACTGATATTTATATCACCATCTAAAGGGTCGGAAGTACCTGCAGCGAAAGTTTTAGATAAACCGTCTTGTGCATTAATGATTGCATTTACTCTTGTATCTGTAAAGTATTTCTGATTATTACCTTCTGATACTGAGTCTGTTGTGTTTGTTGGATTGACAGGTTCCCAATAATTATTGGTAGCATCCCATGCCAAAACTTGACCACCAGATGGTGCAGATGTATAATTAATATCTGATAGAGTAGAAGCAGAATGTGTAGTTATACTTGTGACTGTTCCTGCACTACCTGAAACATTTCCTGTGACATTACCTGTTAGGTTTCCAGTGACATTTCCTGTGACATCACCAGTTAAATCACCAATAACATTTCCTGTTAGAGTTTTACCACTTGCAAGTGATATATTATCTTCTGCATAAGTCTTACCTGCAAGTTGAATATTGAATCCACTTTGTAGAGTAGTTGTAGGAGATGAATTATCTCCTTGAAGTATAATACCATTTGTATTTGTATTATAGATAGTGTTCTGTAATGTTTCTGTAAAGAATGAAAGTATTGCAGAAGATGTTGCAGTTCCTTCGAAAGAACCTGTATAAGCAAAGATTTGTATTAAATCACCTGCACTTGCCGGAGACACTAACTGTATGCTATAATAGAAAGCACCTGCAAGACCGGCAACTTGCCAATCTTGTGCTTCTTCTAACAATGCACCATTCTTAAATACTTGAACTCTATTTCCTTTATATTTAAGAATATTTCCTTGTCCATCAGCACCTGTAAATGTCTGTTGATTTGCAGTTGCGGTATATCTATATCTTCCAAAATAGAATGCTTTATCTTCAACTGCGTTAACAGCATCGACTAGATTATCTCCTAATGCAGGTCTTAGTCCTTGAACTTCACCAACATCAACTGCAAGTTCATTATACTTCTGCCTGAATTCTTCTATAGTGCTGTAATTATCTACTGTTTTAGCCATTTAACTTTCCTAGTATATCTTGAAGTATCGTTTTAATTTCAATCACTTCAGTCTTTAAATTATTTATCTCATCTGTCTGAGCTTTAAACTTTAATTTTCTTTGTTTAGCAAGTCTCCACTGTTCAATGTCTGTATTTACAATTGCAGATGACTCTTCATCTCTTACGAGATTAGAATGACCTTCAACTTGTGCATACTCTTTCATATTATGTTGCCAATGCAATACATCTTAATGCCGCTACTAAAGGTATTTCACATGTATTGGTTCCTTGCCCTACTACTTTAATTGAGAATGATGAGAACTCTGAAAGTCCTTCTGCAGTATAATCATATTCTTTAAAGTTTCTTGCATCTGATTCAAGTGTTGAATCTGGAGAACCGTCTGTATTGAAATATTCCCAACCCAAGTCATCCCAAGGTTGTGAGTCATCGTTCTTCAGAACTTTATACATGAACTTGATGTCTGTTGTTGCAGGTTTAAATAAATCTGCTGTGACTCTCAATGCAGTTGCAGGAGTCTTCAAGTTAACTTTTCTTGTACAATATACCATTGCATTGTTATCACCCTCAGGTTCAGTAGATGCAACATAAACTGTTCCTTCTGGTAATGATTCTGTTGTTCCATCAACCTTTTTACTAGTTGCACTGTCAATATTATTCAGTCTATTCATAATACCAATAGCACCTAAAGTTCCTACATCGATTATAGGAGACAAGTTGGAATTGAATGATTGTAATTGCAACTGACATGTAAATGATTTTGAACCACCATTGTAAGCAGATTCATTCACTGTGGATGAAATTACATGAGGACTGTCAAAATGCACATTGTCATTTAGTGTGACAAATTCTGTGACTGTTTTCTTAACATGATTACTTCCATTTGCAAATCCTTCTGGTGATTGCATTGGAGACATGTAAACACTTGAATATATTCTTGTGTTTTTAAACTGTAAACTAGGTATCATTGTATGTAATGTATCAAAATAATAATTTCTTGTTGACATTACATTTGTACCACCACTCACTGTATTTGAAGGTGCAGTATAATTATCTTTGAAGTCATATGCAGATACATCTGGTGTCACACAGAAGGAATCAATACCAATCTCTTTTATTGTATTAAATGTAGTATTAATTGCATCTACTGGTATACCACCGATTGTTTCTCCTACTGTATCAACATTAACAGTTATTGTAGCACCATTTCCACCCTCTTGGAAACTGACATCTTCACCCACTATATAACCTTGACCTGGATTTATAATTTTACAACTAGTTAAAGCACCACTTGAAGATGAAATCACTTCGACTACCATTCCTGTTCCGTTACCAGTTGTAGCAGATTGTGTTCCAGTTGTTGTCGCACTGTTGTTTAAAGTTCCACTTGATATAGTTTCTGAACTAATAGTTAAAGCAGAACCTTGTTTATCTCCAGTTGCACCTGAAATTACTACACTTGATGCAGTTGTATACATTCCATGAGAATAGTTATATACTTTAACAAAGTTTTTACCTGATAATGCTTCAATAGGATTATTCTGCAATGTATGAGAAGGTAATGCACTATTGTTAAATCTTAAATCAGGTGTTTTTGTTGTATCGAATGAACATATCTTCATGTTGAACTTCATATCATCTGTTTGTTCTGCAGTCCATGTAGATGCATTTTGTGATAAGAATAATGAACCTGCATAAGGTTGTCCTGATATTGTTTCACCAGAAACGATATCTGGTTCACCCATTCTTGAAATAAACACTTCGTAATCATTTGAATTAGATAGAACAACGAAACACATTTCTGCACCCTCTTCTATATAAACTGGTGATTCGAATGTAAATGTTGTTGCAACTGAACCGTCTACAGAAGTGGTAACATCTGATGGATTCTTAGTTACCACTGAGAATGGTAATATTACTTGTCCTGGGTATCCGTTTACCATGTTTCTGATTTCTACTGATACAGGTAAGTTTTCTGACTTAGATGCAAAGAAAATATCAATTGATGATAAGAACATTCCACCTTGTGGTTCACACATAAATGATTGTGCTAATGGGTCTTTCCAACCACCTCTTCCACCACCATCTAATCTGGTTATGAATCTTCTATCTGCAATATTTAAGACCTCTCTTGGGAATCTCTCTAACTGTGGAGGACTAATTGGTGCCGGCACAGGCAAGACTGGTTCTGGTATTGGTGGAACTATTGGAGCACTTGGGGGTACAACTATAATTGGTTCTGCAACGGTTACAACAGGTTCAATTGTATCTACTGGTATTTCTGGTGCTTGTGAATCCCATTCAGTAGCATTTATGTTTTCACCTCTTCTTGTAAACTGTCTCTCACCTCTTGTTCTTTCTGTAATAACTCGACCATTTCTTGTAGAAACAATTTCTGTTTGTGAAGATTGTAATAATCCTTGTGCTTGATATACAACACTAGCAGAAGATGCTGGGTTAGATAAATTAAAAGCAGATGATGTAATCATCATCTCTCTCATACCACTAGGGAATCTTTGTGACTCTGAATTAGGTAAATCAAAGTATGCACGACATCTTCCGTTTCCGTCTGTTTTAAGACCTGAAGTAGATGTTGTACCACCATCTTGTGAATAGTTTGCATTAAGTGGTCTTACATATTTGTTTACATCGATATTATCAAAATATATAAAGTGATTTGATTTTGGTTTTAAATTGGTTGCATCGATTTCAATAGTTCTGGCACGCATGAATGGTATCATTGATACTGATACAATTCTATCGTTTCTTGTTTCTGCAAAGTCTTCAACAACACTTGTTGTCACACCTGTTCTTGTTTGTGTTTCAGGTGTTTCTGTAATTTCTCTTGTGACTTGTAGACCTGCAACCCATTCACCACCTTGTGCTGGGTCTCCTGACCACGAACCATTTGATGTTGCTTGAACTTCAGAACTTACTGCAGATGGTTCACCTGCCCATGTGGTTTGCCAGTTGTTCCAAACTGTACCAAGTGCATTATCACTTCCTGCCATAACAGCATCAAAGTTTCCTTCTCTGTTTACTCTGACTTCTGGTAATCTATCTGTATCTTGCCATATATCAGTACCAGGTGTTAATTTAAGTTGACCATCGAATGCAAAGACATGATATGGGTTAACATTCAATTGTCTTGATGCTTTATCTTGGTTTACATATGACAATTCTGAGAATGGTAATGTAATTAAATCACCAGTCTTAGTATAGTTTGCTGATGCAGAAGTATCTAAATCTAAATCAAAGAATTGTGAATATGACTTAGGTCTCATTGCACCTAATTTAACATCTATAGATACATTATAGTCTGGATGTGATACATCACCAACTCTATGACCTCTGAAGTTATCTACTAAGAAACCTGATTTGAATCTATCGAATCCGTCTGCATCTAAAATTTGTTTTGTTTGTGTGTCTTTTTCTAATAAAGATAATGCAGTAATTCTTTCTAAGTTTGTGACCCTATTGTTAATCTTACCAATATCTTTCATGGTATATCGTCTATGGTCATATGACCTTACTCTGATATCTTTTAGATTATTTGTATAGGGTGGTATTCTCAACTCAAACATTTCGATTGCTTCATCGATTCCTTTAGGTTTGGTTGGTGTCAATGAAGGAATACCTGTTGATACCATCATCTGACCTGTTTTGTGCATAAACACTTTGTCTATTCTTCCAACATAGAAGTCAATAGCACCAGTCATATTTGAACCATTAACAGGTGTATCTGGTGTTGATGCATTCATAACAGAAATATTACTTCTTGTTGTTGCAAAAGAACGACCAGTTTCATAACCGAATGGTGCATATCTGGCACCAGAAGTTGTGTTAGATAAGTCTAATGGACTTACAACATTGTGTTGAGATGTATTTGCAAAAGTTGATTGTGCAAATATCTGTCCCACACTTGGTCTAAAGTCAACACAATCCGATAGTTCGAATGTTCCGTCTGGTTCTAAACCACCTAAGTCGACTCTACTTGGAGAGTAAACAGGTATATCTTTATAGTCAATGTTAGTGTATGAATTTACATCATAGAAATCACCAGCATTTGATGCTGTAAAGTAATCGAATACTATTAAAATAGGTCCTTGTGGTTTAGGTTCACCTGATTTAAGTGTAATTTTTGCTAAGTCATAGAAACCATCTCTCTGACCATCGTCAAAGAAGTATCTGTTTTTAATCTCTGGAGAACCTGCAACGATATTTGATAAAGTTGCGGTTGCAAGTGAAGAAGAACCAACAATTACTTCAGTATCGGTAAATCTTTCTGGTGTTGTATAATAGAAATAGTTTGTATTTCCATTACCATTTAGTGTGACCATTACTGCTCTTGCATCAGATGTTTGACCAACGATTGTTTCGTGTTCTGCAAATGTTCCTGATGTGACTGTAAATGTTGCACTTGGTGTCACAGGAGTACCATCAACTCCTTCATAGATACCTCTTATCTTAAATGCATCTGATACACCAAGAGATATGTCTTTGTTTGTGTATTGAGTTCCATAGAAAGTTGTGGAACTTGTAGAAACTTTTAAACATCTATTTTTATTTAATGTTTTGTCTCTGTTAACAGGTGTGTTGATATCAACTGTATATGTGACCTTTAAAACTGCATTGTCATCATCAGCATGAAAACCTGAAATTGTTAATGTGTTTGAACCTGGTGTCACTGTGTAGTCTTCGATATTAAGTAGACTACCTGCTGACTTAGCATTACCACCAGTATTAGTTCCTCTTTCGATAACTGAAATTGTTAAGTCATCTGTATTAGGAGTATTTGAATCAAAAGATTCACTTGAAGATACACTAAGTTGGAAAGAGTTTGATGCAACTGTCACAACCTTTTGTCTTCTTACTTTAACTTGGTCTGGTCTATGTGCTTCAACCCAATCTCTCGGCCAACTGAATATTGATGCAGTCTGGTCTTGGTTAACAATATTAACTCGTCTTCTTGTGACATTTCCTTGGAAGTTTCCTGTTGCACCAGGACTAACTAATGTTGCAGTCTGATTATCTGCAACTGAAGCAATAACTAATTCTTGTCCTGAACCTGAAGGATTATAGATAACATCTCCTTCTTTTAATTCTCTAGTGAAGGCAGTTCCAAATCCTGTTAATGCTGTTGATGAATTTGTTATTTGAACTGTACCTGTTAAAACAAAACTACCGTTTGTTATTACATTGGCAGTGAATATTTCTCTTCCATTAGCACCAGGAACTTGTGATATAGAACGAACTCTATCTATGTTATATTTTCTTACTGTTGTAATTCCACCCTTTGTTGTTGCTGTACTTCCTTCTGAGATTGCACTACTTGATACTTTAAAATCTCCTACTACATCATGCAACATAATAGAGTTATCTGAACTACTTATCGATGCGAGTATTCCTGTTGCACCTGAAACTGAATCGGTAATTCTATCACCAACTCCAAACTCAGAACCATTTAAACTACCAAATGTGACTTTAGTGAACATCTTAATGTCGAACATTGATAAGTCCCACTTAGAAGTTGCAGTATATACATTACTTGAATCTGTTCCTTCATTTAGTGTGATATCTCTAACTCTTGCAAATCCAATTGATATTTCACTGTTTTCTGTACCATTACTTGCAACCACTGAAGGCCACAATTTACATGTATTAAATGGGTCTTGTGAATCTGTTCCTGATTCATTACCAAATTCTGGTAATGAATGTGCTTTTGTGACTCTTAAAATATTACCTAATCTTATAGGTGTATTTGTTGATGCTAAAGTAGAAGTAGTTCTTGCTTTATCTACAGGTATAATAGAACTTCCGATTTTCTCTACTTCATAACCCTTAACATATGCTTTACCAGGAGATATCTGCATAACAAATTTATCTTCTTTACCACCATTTTGTGCAGTATAGAAACCTCTGTTTGTAGTATCATCTAAATGTTCTCTCATTGATTGAGTGAACTGTCTTACAACGAAATCACCAGATGCATCGAATGTTCTTCGTGCCATTGTGTTTTCAATTTCATTGTACATAGGTCTATTGACATGTAGTTCAATAATACCTTGATTAACTCTTGTTAACTCAATGAAGTTTGTATCGTCTGGAGTTACCAGTGATTGTTTCTTTAATACTAAATCTATTTTAAATCTGTCTGCACCAGAAGCGTTTTCGTTTGATGTTCCTGTTGCATTGTCAAGTAATGCACCATCTTCTGCAGAACCTACAAAACTTTCTGTAATAGAAAGACCTACTTTATAACTTGGTCTACCTGAATACTTTTCAAGTATGAGTTCTTGTTTGTCAACTTTAAGGAAATATCCTCTACTGAAGACAACACCTTCTGAAATGTTTGCTATCGAAGCACGACCATTTGGTGTTTGGTTTGATACTTCAACTTGAAAGTCATTGTTGTTTGAACTGACATCAGAAGTATTACCTGCAGAGTCTAAAGTGACAAGTTGCAGTTCTTCATTTGCTGTAAAGGCAAAATCGTTTGATGTATTTGTTCCTTGTTGTAGATAGTAAACAAAAAGTGTTGCTTTGTCATCTGTTGTTTCAGCAGACGAGGTAATAATTTTTGCAACAACACCTGAAGTTTTACCTTGTACATGTAAACCATGTGATGCAGTTCTATATGTTTCGATATTTGCATCACCATTTGCATTTGGATTAGCAGACTTTATTTTAACATAATATAAGTCCATGTCAATATCACACTGAGAACCAGATACTATTGACCCCTCTTTAAAGAAGTGGTCACCAAATCTCTCTATCTGATTCTGTAAGATAGATTGAGACTGAGTTAATTCTCTTGCTTGTAATGGTCTTCCAGCACGATAAAGAACTTTTTGAAATTTATTATCTTCTGAATAGTCATCGTAATAGGGTGATATATTTAAATCAGTTTTCTCTGCCATTGTTTGTCCTAAATTTTATATATGGGAGTCCTTTGACTCCCATGAATTACATTTCGATAATCAGTTTGATATCTTCAATTTGGTCGTTCGCTCTTGTCACGGCACCTCTATTTTCAATATACATCATTCTACCAGTATGTTTTGCAACTTCTGGATTTGTTGGTGATTGAGTTAGTGTTCCGATTGAACCTACTCCTGTTTTGTATACTGTTTGACCATTTGAAAAAGCAACATAACCACCTTCACTGTTTGCCATAGGTAGATATGAGACTACATTTCCGTCCATTGATATGACTCTAGCAACTGCAACACCTGCTCCGTCTGAAGAGGCATTATAGACAACATCATCAACTGATAAACTACCAATTGAAGATAGAGTCATTTCGAAGTATGCTTTCATAGTATCGTCTGTTGCTCTATTTGTTGTACCAAAGGCAAATGGGTCTTGACATAAACCAATTCTTCTGAAGTCGTTGTCTGTTGGGAAGTCGCCTGTACCTTCTGCAAATTCTAATCTTGAATTTAGAATGATATAGTTTCCACCTAACTCTTCTACAGGGTCAGCACCATGTCCAAACTGAGGTGAGATTACTGGAGTTGCAACACCACCTTGAGCATTACCACCAGAATTAATACCTGATATATTTGCAACATCAATTGATGCTCTCAGATATCCTGTTCCTCTTGCAGTCACATCGATTTCTCTTAGACCACCTGAAACTACTTTAACAGTACATGTTCCGCCTGAACCGTCTCCGTCGATTGCAACACCTGTATATGTTCCATTTGTATAGTTGGTTCCTGGATTGTCTACTTTAATATGTAAGACTGAACCATCGACAGCATTTGATTCTACTTGCCATTGTTGTGAAGTGTCGTTGTCTGCTGAGGAGTTCAGACCACCATTTGCACCAGTTCCATAAACTTTATTTTGAGCACCTATTGTCTTAACAGGTATAAAGTCGTTAGTCACAAATTTGATTGTATCAGATGCAGAAATAGTGTACATGTATTTCCAAAGATAAGGCATTCCGTCTGTTCCACCCTCATCTGCTGGTGTTCCTTCAAATAGAGTTGATACATCTGTTCCTGTAGGTTTGTTCATTGAGTTTACAACTGCACCTGAACTATCTCTTCCAGTTCTGATACATTTATATACATTATACTCATCAGTCATTACATAGAATCTTCCCTCATACAAATTATTTTTATTTGTTGCAGGTGTAGTATTTGTTGCACTGTAGTCATGTGAATACTCATCGTATTTTGTACTTGCTGTCCAATTATATCTTTGTATACCGTGTGAAACATCTCCTGTTTTGACCTTTTTAAGTGCCAACATGTCTTCCCATGCTTGAATCTCTTCACCAGGTCCGTTTGCAGGTGCAGGTGGGTTATTATCATCAGTCCATGAATATGAACGACCTATGAAAACATATGTTGATGATGCTGATTCACCAAAGTCTTCCTTAAATTGTCTCGCATTATGAACACGAAACTTTTCTGTTATTATTGCTGCCATTTTCTTTTATCTCCTCAGATAATTAAATTTCTTTAATACTATTTATGCAGTCCCAGACTTTACATATGCATTAAATGTTAAATTTGTTCGTAAATTTTTATGATTGTCATATTCTGATACATAGAACTTAGGATAGTAATGTTCTAAATCTGATATTCTTAATCCCTCTTTAACGGATTCTTCCATTAATACACTACCTGAATTATCTTCCATTAAGATGTCGTCATTATCCGTTTCATCTTTCATATGATAAGATATCACATATGTGTTTTGATTACTAATTGTATTTATAGTGTTAAATGTAGACCCAAAAGGAACAAAACTAACTAAACCGTTTTCAGAGTTCTCTTCATCAATTAGTGTGTCTCCGTTTTCCAGACAAATTATATCGTTTGATTCTGTTCTAAGATATTTGCCTGCCAACTCAATAGACCTTTCTGTTGTAAAGTAATGTGTTGGTTCATCTGTAGTTGCACTTTCAAGTCTGAATATACTTCCGTCTTCCATTGTGAAGGTATCACCAAAGTCTCCCATAACCCTATCAGTTCTTTTTGGTTCCATTCTTACTTTACATACTTCTTCTTCTAACTCAATAAGACTGCCATCTTCGAGTATTAGTCGTTCATCTACAAATTGCCCACCAATTTGGAAAATCTTTCCTTGGTCTGCAGGTCTTCGTTCATTACTTCTGACTAAGTAATCATGGTCTGAAGAATCTAAAGATAATGCAGTTGGTATTCCGTCATGTAAACCTTTCTCGTGTTTTACTAATTTATTTGCAAAAGAGTTTATGATGTTAAGATTGATGTGTCTTGACCTATGTGAACTATCATAGAACTCTGAATGTTGACCTAAGTCTTGACCTGCTGGGTTTGTTGTAGAAAGAGTTAAAACACCATTACTATCTATACCTATTGCAGGAACACCTGCATTTCTTAAATGTGTTAAAATACCAAAATCTGTAACCTCTGAATCTGTAGTCCAAAGTTTGACAACTCTTGTAGAATTTGCAAAGGCATTTGGAACTGCAAGACCAAGGTCTGAATGTATTATAAGAGTCGGTCTAAATCTAAACTGTTCATCTGCAACTGTATTGATATTTGAGTTGATTGCAACTTCACCAAAGAATATGTGACCAGATGGATGTATTAAATCTTTTAATACACTTCTCCAACTGTTGATTGATTCACCAACTTTTACAACATATGAATGTGTTTGATAATAAACACCATCTTGTATGTTTGATGCTTCTGCAGATATTGTTCCTCTATCACCCAATAGTCCTTCATTTACATTTCCTTCACCAGCAAATTTACCTCTTCCTGATATTGGGTCTGATTTAAATACTTGGAAAGAATCGTTTACATTAAATGTGACTTTCTCTCCTTCTAAGAATTCACCTGCTAAATCAGTATATGTTAATATCTGTTTAGATAACTCATAACTAACAACCTTTCCAGTTGAACCTGAAGTTGCACCTGTTATAACTAAGTCTCTATTTAAAGTTCCAGTAGGGTTAGAAATCAACATAGGATAATGTGAACTTCTGGAAACAGAACCGTCTGAGTCAAAGTTATAACCTTGACCGATAATGTTGATAGAATCTACACCACCAATTTCATCTGAATATGAAAGTAAAGTTGCACCTGTTCCTGTTGCAACTGATGCTTTTCTACAGATTGATACTGTTTCTGAAAGTGTTCCAGTGACTTCATCGTTGGTCTGAAAAACACCAATGTGTGTAGGTATTCTCTTTACAACTAGTCTGTTATGTTTAGTGTCAATTCTTACGACTATTGCATTTTTAGATACAGGACTTCCTACTGTGATTACTTCTCCTACTTGGAATTTGATTACATCTTCTGCATCAAAATATAAATAACCACCTGGACTTGCTACTGGTACACTTGTATAACCTACACCACCATTTCTAATTTCAATTCTTCTAATTCTTCCGTCATCTGATATAGTATTTCCACCACCATCGATATATGCATCTAATGTTATGGGTTTTCCTGTTTCGTGTAGTAATCTATTTGATTCGGTAACAATTTCAATTTTTGTTCCTGCAGTTTGACCACTTGCAAATGTGACTCTATCATTTTTTGTAGTATAGACTGAACCATCACCTGGGTCTACTTGTAATAAACCGTCTCTAAAAACTTTAACAGTGTGGTCATTGAAGAATACATATCTTCCGTTTACATCTTTTACACCTGCACCACCAAATAAAGTTTGACCAGCAGTTGCAATAAATTCAAATTGACCCCAAAGTGTGGCATTCTCTAGTACAATTTCATCACCAGTTGCACCAATGACTGCTTCTGCACCATTACCATCTGTATTGGTTTCGTCAAAGATGACCATTTCACCTGCTTCATAGTTTATACCACCATGTTCGATGATAATTTCTTTAACAGGTCCAGATGATAGACCATCAACCTTTGCAGTAGAGTCTACAACTCCAGCATCATCTTTTGCACTTGTTATATCAATATTGTCATTGAATGAATATAGAGAACCAATTGTTGATTTCTCCATAAGAATACCTGAACCATCTTCTGCTAAGATTACACCACTATCATTGTGTGCAATGTAAGTAGATGACCCACTATCGGTATCTATTCCAGTGTTAACACCTAAGACTGTTCCTGTATAAACAGTGATACCATCTCTATCTAAAACTGAGACCTCTTCATTCTGTACAAAAGTACCATAATGATTTCTGGATATACTACATGAGTAAATATCAGTTGTAAGTGTGTTTAATCTTTCTATATTTGCTTCTGCAAGTATAGTACCGTCAGCACTAGTATATGTTATTTTATCAGTCTCAGAAGGTACTTGGTCTGTAGTCATATGAAGAACCAGTCTTCTCTCTTCATTATAATCTGATGTAGAAACATAAAGTGTTTCGTTATCAGGATACCTAACTTCTGCATCTTGACCGTATAAGAGTCTCATTAAGAATTTAATTGACTCTTCACTTCCTTTTTTCTGATACAAATCAGAAATGTTTTTGATTGTTAATCTTTTGTTTTTAAGTTTCGATAAATCAATCGAAGGTAAGAAATCTCTCTGGAAGTATTGTAAGAATTCTTCTGTTGTATGGTCGATATCGGAATAGTCCAATAATCGATTGTTTGCAAGTATACTGTTTTCTTTGTATGATTCAACCTGTGCAGTTTGTAAACTATTTCTTCCTTCTATGACTTCATCTTTTGAGAAACCATTTCCTGAAATCGTTGAAACATATAGAGTGTTAGTATTGATAACATCTATTCTTGCAATAGAACCATTTGTTTTTCCGTAAACATATTCTCCTACAGTCAATGGTTCTGCTGATGTATTTGGGTTTGTAGGAGTTGACTCGTTTATTATTTTAGATGTGTTCTCATCTGGAGATGGTGAGACGGTCGCAGACTCTACAAGTAGAGCACCGAGACCGTCTTCTAAAGCAATACCATCTAAATCGCTTTGTGATTTAAGAGTTATAACCTCTTTCTCTAAGAATTCAAAATATGCAGATAAAAATGCCGAAAAGGCAGGTGCATCTTCTCTTATATGTTCTGGTAAGATTGTATGCAGTCTTTGTGTTATTTTATCTGATGATAATGATTCGTGAGACATTTAGTTTACTCTTATGTTATAGTTGCACTGTTATTTGCAATTGGGAACCAGTTTGAACCGTTCCAAATACAAACACATGATTCACCTCTTGCATCAAAAGTGATTTGCTCAGTTGAATCTGTTGAAGCACCCCATGATGCAACAGTAATAGCTGCTGAACCACCACTGCCCATTGCTGAACAAACCAACACTTGTAATTGTCCGGTATTTGTTCCTACACCCAAATCGAAAACTACTTTCGATGAGAATCCGGCACCGTTAATGATATTACAAAAGCTATTTGCTAAAGTTGAACTAGTTGCCGAATGTGTGACAATATCATCTACTGCTAAATGCGTAGGGATATTTTCAAACAATTGACCAATAGTCATTTTTTTGTTGACAGGTGTTCCACCTGGGTTGTCAACGATGTGTAGTAAATCATCAGCACCAATTGCTGAATCTGCTACTGCTGATAGTGCTGATATTTTTTTATCTGCCATTTTTTTCTCCTTTTATATAATCCAAATTAATGGGAAACTACTCGCGGGACTCGCGACCACTTTATTCATAATGAATACCTTAATATGTAGAACTAGATGTTGAAGTAAATCCAACCCCAGCACTACTCTCACCACTTGCGATGGTGTCTATTTCACCTTTCACCGTGACATCAGCAGAAGAGATATCTACAAGAGAACCTCTCGTTGCAACTACATCGTAGCTGTCAGGAATAATTGTGAAATCAATCGTTGTATTAGTGTTTACTGTTCCAGTAACCATCAATGCACCAATTGTAATTTTACCTGTAGTGTAGTCGACTACTCCTGCAGTCGTATCACTATAGATTCTTGTTGAACCAGATAGATAGAATCTTCTTAGATTTCCATTACCATCGTCATCAAAATATTGTATGTTAACAGAATCACCTGTCACATAAAAACCTGTTGAACTTAATATACCACCCAATGCTTTATTGTATTCTGCATTTGGATGATAGAAAGCATTACCAAAGTCATTGGTATAACCAATCTTCTTATTCAGAGTCATGCTTGTTGCTTTCTTTAATCTTATATTTGTTATGTTAGATAGAATTGATGTATCTGTATCATCAATGGTTCTTACTAAATTTGAATGTCTGAATATACTATCGAAGTTAGATAAATTTTCTGCATCATATGTATTGATTGTAGTATCTACTAATTGTTCTAACTCTCCTTTTGATAGTGTAGTAAAGTTGTTGTTGTATTTGAATGTTGATGATATAAGAATCTTAATAATCTCTGGATTTACAATTTCAGGTCTTACAGTTACCATATTCAATGCATTTAGTTTTCTAACAACATCACTCTTTTCGACTTCTGTTAAGTAGTCTGAATTCTTAGGTTTGATTGCAAGAAAAACTTTACCATATTGTGGTGGGTCATTGTCTTCACCACCCCATACTGCAACTGCATCTGCATTCGGATAATACTCACTGACCTTTGCTTTGTAGTCATTCAGTGTTACCAGTCTGTTCTGAGATGTAAAGAATTTGTTTGCCTTAAACTTGATTGATTCAATTGATTCTTTCTCTGCACCACCTGTTGAATTTGTTGTAGTTGTGACTGTTGAATCATTAAATCCATTTACTGCTGTAATTTGACTAAAGTTTTTTGCACCATCGGCATGTTCTGTATCAACTACAATATAAGTTGCAGTTATGATATCACCATCCAATAGTTCTCTACCTAATACACCATCACCAAAGTAAATCTCTAAGTATCCTTCTTCGTTTTCTTGTGTATAGTACACATTTGATTGTGTTGTAATTGTGGAAATGTCTGTAGATAAAGCATAGGTCTCTGAGACACCATCTGAGTTGACTACAACTGATAATTTACTTCTATCAACTCTCTCATTTGATAAAACAAATTTTGAATTCTTAATTTGTCTATCATAAACAAAAGAATCGACCATGTATGTACCTTGTGATATCTCTACACCAGCATAATTGTATGTTGAACCGTTTTGAGTTGGTTTGTTTGTATCTGTAGTCACAAAGTCATATGATACACCATCAAAAACTGTTTGAAAGACATGACCTCTTGGTATTGTCATTTCTGCTAATGTCGGAGAACCACCATCTGCATTTTTAACATTTCTTATTGCAACATCAATGATTGCAGAAGAACATTTTTCAGAAGCAGGTGTAAAACCTAAATCTTTTGCACGAGATACAACATTTTTTCTTATTTGTGCTGAATCTAAGAACAATTCTGATGCAGCGATGTTAGTATTGACCGCACCAATATGAGATGAATATGCAAGTAGGTCAATCAATGTCGACATTGTTGAACCTTCAAAGTTATAGTCTTTTAATTTCTCTTGTCCTTTGAGATATGCTTTTAGATTATCTGAAATCGATTCGAAATCTAATTCTGTAATGTTTATTTGTGAACTCTTTGTTGCCATTATCTTGCCCTTGTTAGTGTCATGTTAACTTCCTGATTCGGCATGCCATTTATTATTGTATAGTAGATTGTGACATTCAAATCATTTCCGTTTATTACAAACTGAGGTAAAACACCTGAAACTCTTGGTTCGAAGTCTTCAATTGTTTTACTAATTTTTCTTTGTGCCCTTTTTACTCGTCTTTCAGTGTCAAGTGCAAATAACAGTTCTCTAAATCCACCACCTAATGCTGGTTTGAATGGTCTTTCATAATAATTTGTCAACATGATATTCTTAATTGACTGTTTGATTGCATCTGTATCTTTTTTAATGGTTAAATCACCAGTTATGGGGTGAGGAGTAAAGTTCATGTCTAAATCTGCGTAAACTTCCTTCGCTGCTACATTCTTCCCTTGTGATTTTAAATTTGCCATATATCTATTTATACTCCTTATTTACCTTTTACTGAAGTATATTTACCTGAACTTGAACCACCT
>Ga0181397_1000023_pt1 | contig 46599 bp, 70 predicted proteins | sample 20SPOviralmetaG_FD_130126 | JGI IMG/M metagenome (GOLD analysis project Ga0181397, IMG submission 130126) | Marine viral communities from the oligotrophic San Pedro Time Series (SPOT) site, San Pedro Channel, CA, USA - 20 SPOT_SRF_2011-02-23 | ecosystem: Environmental > Aquatic > Marine > Strait...
GACTTTAGGATGCCCATCTTATTTCTCTCAATTTATCTATTACGTATTTATCCATTTCGATACCTGTAATGTCATCATTTCTTATTGCTTGGAGAAAAACAAGGAAGGGTTTGATAGTCGGCCACTGTTCTAACGGTATTTTTACTGCCAACATCTCCACACCTGCTTCATTTCCAAACACATTAAAGATGACGATCAAATGGTTTAGGATAAGTCTTTCTGCAAGGTCTCCGTTCTGGTGGTATCGATTCACCAATCTCTTCACATACTTGAACCTCTTCAGATCGTCGAAGAATTCTTCTCCGTCGATGTGGGTGGGATTATAGTAGTGCTTTGCAGCATAGACGACAAGATTATTTTTATTCAACTTCATAATATGGATCTTTGAATCTCCTTAACCTGTATCCGCTTGGATACATTTCAATCTTATTTAGGTGGTCAATAAGATCTGCTATCCAGTATAGGTCAAGGTTACCACTCCGTGTTGTACTGGCAGAATCTTGCATATACAGATAGGAGTACTTGGGCCTCTCGTCGCGCACTTGCATATCCAGAACCCCATCATATGAGAGTTTCTTTAACTTGTAGTACTGTAGAACATCCTCACCTATCCTGTGGTCGGGGTCAAATCTAGTATGCTGTGCACCCTTACGTGAGTAAAACACCAGTCTATTCAGAGTGTTCATCATATCGCCATAGTCCACAGTATATTCCTCCAAAACCTTTCGGTTCGACATCCACTCTCTTGCGATGTCTTCGGGAATATTGTGTCTCATAAGTTTACGTATTTCCTGCTCATTGACTTTAGGAACATGGGTATTACGAGTTCTTTTATTTAAATCATGGGTCCAGTGAGCAGTATGTTTTACGGGTATAAAGAAATGATCTTTCTTCACGCTCCTGCTATCTACCTGTTTTGAAAACAGATCAAAGAACCCGTCTTGAGGAGTCTGGACTGAGAGTTGATTTGCGAGACATATGATGTCTGGGGGAGAGTCGCCTAGCGCAACTGTGCGGTAAAGGTTTCTACCGTAGGGAGTGATATAATCATCACCGTCGACTTGGACCATATACTCGTTATCGCTTTCTAAGAACTTATCGAGTAACGAGTTTTTACCTGTCGATGGTGTGCCGTCTGATTCTGTGACGTAGTGCTCTATATCATTGGACACACAAAAACGCGTGGCGATTTCAGAGTACTCTTCATTTAGAGTATTGATAACAACCACGGTCTCATTAGGTTTCAGAGCAATAAACTGACGTTCTAGTGTCTTTATATTACCACTAGTTAATACGTAGTATTTGAAAGACATAATCTATCCGTGATAGATTCCTGCTTCCTTTAATTTTGCAATCAGAACTTCTTTCTTACGTCTACGGTCCAATCTAACGCCGTTCTCTCGACCTAATGTATCCAACTCTTTCTTCGACATATCTTCGATCATACGAGAAGATGTGCGAGGGTCTCCACAGACCACCCTATCTGGACGGTCCTGGCGAAAGAGATTTAGAATGTAATGAAATATATCCGAAAACATAATATATCCTGTTTCATTTATTTTGGAGACTTGTCTCCGTTCTTCAGATTATCAGCGCCACCACGAGCAGGAGACTGTTTCATATCCTTACCACCCGCTTTAAAAGTAACATCATGACTTTCTTCTTCAGCATCTTCAATCTTTTTATCAGACTTCTTATGCATTGCAATGACTTTCTTGTCATGTTCAGATGAATGGTCATCGTGTTTCTCACCAGAAGCTGCATCTTTCTTAGGTTCTACTGCTTCAACGATGTCTGACCACATCTTCTCAAATGCAGAACGTGTGTCTACACTTTCAATCTTAGAAATCTCTGCTTTCTTATCAGCAGTCTTAGGATTCTTTTTAATATCCGAATCTCCGTCTGCCTCTGGTTCTTCCCCATCGTCTTTCTTAGGCGGGAAAGGTTTCTTCTTCTTGTCCTTTGGTTCTTCGTCGGACTCTTCTTCGTCTTTCTCTTCCTTAACAGCAGGTTTCTTACCACCATCAATAGCGTCATCTGTAGCTTTACGCTTCTTGTGTAAGAACTCATCCGAAGAATCTACATCGCCATCATTATCGATGTCTTTGTCTTTACGATTCTTGAACTTCTTGTCGTTCTCTGCGTCGTCTACTGGGTCTAAACCTTCTTCAACTTCATTCTCGCAGTAGTCGCAACCTTTGTTTTCGCACTTAGGACAGTCTTCGCCTTCTTTGACTTTCTTGTACCCACATGCTTCTTCAAGGTCAGCCTCTTCGAACATCTTTGCTGCTTGCTTAAAACTAACTGTTTTGAAATCACCAAATTCGTTAGTTAATTTGAAAGATACCTTACCTTTATCTTGGTTCATCTGGACAGTATATCGCTTACCGTCCTTACCTTGAATACCTTTCTTATCACGAATTTTCGCTTCGGAGACCATTCCCAAATACGCCTCCATAATTTTATTGATATCTGACATCATAGTCTCCGTTAAATATTATGCGTCAAAGAATACTTTGACAACTAAACCAGCAAAGATAGTAGCAGTTAGAGTAATGATGTACTGCATTACCTTGACGGTTTTACCTTGCTCTTGAACAACATCATCGATATCATCCATACGCATGGAGAATCGATTCATTCTTTCGAAATGTTGTGAATTCGCTTTTTCTATGTTAATGAGTTTTTCTTCTGCCCTGGCCAAATCGATCATTGCATCGGAAAGCTTGTCTATCTTGTCCTCGATTCTTGCGAGGCGTTGTTCTTCACGTTGCACATGATCTGTAATTATTTGGTTATTATCTGGCATTTTCGAGTAGCCCATAAATGTTTATAATATAAGTCGTATTTGATATAATTAATATAAGTTGATATAATTATTCTGTGTTGACTTATTAATTGAGTTTACGTGGTCTATTTATAATTTTAAATTACCACGCCCTACATGACCAATAACGTGCTTTCCATTTAGGGCCAGGATTTGCACAATTATGCCTTGCCCTAAAACTTTTACGACGAGCCGGGTTGTCTTTCTTGATTTCCATATTCGGATCACCGAATGAAACCTTGACTACATTACCCGATTCGTTCTTTGTATATACGTAAAACTTCTTAGAACCACCACGTACAGGTTTGTTCAAAGTAACTTTTCTACCTTGATGTTCTGCTTCGGTGATCTCTAATTCTTCGTCGAGAGACTTACACGCCTCACAACAACCTTCTTCTATGTACTGTTTAAACTTTTTCATTTTGCAAGTAATGCTTTTGCCTTGGCGCTATCGTGGAAAGAGAATGTATAAGACTTACCGTCTTTTTCGTCCTTGACCACATAACCAGATTTGGTCATCTTAGTGATCTTGCCCATTCTCTTATCGCCATTCTTAGGTTCGTAGAAATCAACACCTCTTCCAACGTTGATTGAGTTCTTTGTCTCTGCGCCCATGCCTTTAGTTGCAAGAGTTCGGTAATTTTCATCAAGCGATTCTACTGAGTCCTCTAACCCTTCACGCATAAGTTTACCACCTTTTACCCTGAATCCGTTATCTTTTAGGATTTTAGTAATAGTGGTTCTCTTTACCAAGTCGTCCATATCCTTGAGCAACTTAGTTAAACCCATGAATGCTTTGTCCTGTACCCTTAAAGAAGAATTCATAAACATAACACGTGCGAATGCCGCGGCCTTCTCGAACTCAATACCCTTACTCTTATGTTTCAAGAGTTCATTAGATATCTTTTCAAAATCTGCGGCTTCGTCAAGTTCGACCGACTCATTAGTACCTAAAATCTTATATGATTTGATACTCGCAGCCATATTACCTAGTGCAAGAGTCGCGTCCTTACCATTACGACTGTATAGATGGTACTTACCTTTACCATCAATGGTCATATTAATCTTGTCGACATTGTACTTTGCACTACGGGATGTACTCTTTACAGTGAAAACTCGCTTCTGACTAGAACTAATAGAAGAACCGAAATCAATCTCAATTCGCATTCCCTTCTTTAACTTCTCAAAGTCAGACCGTGATACTGTTGCCTCTGTTAGACCAAGCTGTACCGACTCTTCGACAGACTCAAGCGCAGCAGTGACCTTACCTTCTCTTAATTCTTGAAACGTTTTCACTTTAACTTCCTCTGGATGCGCCTCGAAATACCTTAGACGGAGCGCGGTTTGTATTATTTAATTTGAGACTGGGGCCTTGCGACCCCGCCATGTTAAACTTATTATTTTCAGAACTAGTAGACTGCAACCTTTCTCGTTTCTCTTGAGACATCTTTTTGTTGCGAGGTTTCTTAGTCTTACTCATATTTATTCCTTATGATACCTTAGTTAGAATGGATGATCACTGTCTGGTGTAATATTGACTGGTGTTGCCGTAGTTAACGTTTCTTTGTTCAGAGTTAACAGTTCAGTGTCAGCGTCTGATATGAAAGCTGCAGCTGGCGGAGTAAAGTCTGCACTATAACGCGCAGCAGAACTTATACGGAAGTCAAACAACATTCCACCGAAGAATGCACCAATCTTGTGAGTTCCGGTAGTGCCGTAGTTCCTATCGTGTCCGTAACTTCCACCATATCCGCCTTGCTTAACACCATTCAGGTATAAGTCTACGGAAGCTGTTGGGTTTCCATTGACCGTAATCGCTGGAGACTTAACGATAGCCCAGTGGTTCCACCCTGCTTCTTGCCATATTTGTCCGTCCCACGTCATGTTGACGTCTCCACTGCCGCCATCACGGAACATTATTTCAGTTCCGCCATCCCAACCACTTATAGCGATAGTGTGTCCGTTAGAGAATTCTATCAGATTATCGTTGCCTGGGTTAACACCATCGGTGTTCGCCCAGAATTCAATCGTCCATCCAGCATCACCGTTGCTGTGAGATAGAGAACCACCTTCATAAGTTGCATATGAAGATCCATTATCACCGAACTGCCATGCGAAAGATGGAGCTGGTGGAGCTGGTGGTGGTGGGAATGGGAATTGAACCATATGTAATCTAGTGCTGAATTGTTGAACGTGTTCTGATCGGTCAACATTAGGTTCGTCAATTCTGTAAGGTGTCGCAGATAGGTCACTTAGGTCATATTTCCATATGTATGATCCTGCAGCATTCCATACCTGATAAACAGATCCTGCACCTGCACTTCCTCTATCCGAAACATATAGATAATCTCCATCTGAGACCATCGATGCACCAAATCGATCGGAACCTTGATCAGTATTATTAGATAACGGTGCTGTTATTATCTGACTAGGGGAAGACAAGTTTGACTTATCATATACATAAACCCTACCCTGTTGATTGTCACTCCCTACTTTTTCAAGCATAGCACTTATGATAAACTTATCATTAGTTTCTACTACTTGAGAGGCAAATGCAGACCAGTCATTATTTGGAGATGGATAGTTTATAGTAGATACAAGGTTTCCGGTTGTTATATCTCGTATCTGCATCTGACCATAATGATTAGTCGAATTATCAGGATTGTACGACGCATTTACGCCCACATAGATCTGACTTCCATCATTTGAAATACGTAGACCCATATAATCACAATTTCCTTGAAGATCTTGATCAGTTAGGTGTATTGGTGATGATAGGTCGGATAAATCATATATAGAAACATTTCCATAATTAGAATTAGGACTGGAATTATCATTGTAGGCTTCGTCACCTATAACTAGATGATTGTCATTGGCAGACATATATCTACCAAAATCGTATTGTGTGTTGACTGTAGGCCTGGTGTCCGTAATAATTGTTGGTGCCGCAGATAAATCACTAACGTCATAAACATAAATTTGACGACGACCTCTTGCAGAAACAAACAGGTGTGTATCATTGGCCGCTATAGAATTACCAAAATAACCATACTCTTGAGGTGATGGTTCTGTTAATGTTGCGACAGGAGTGGTTAAGTCGGACTTATCGTAAGCATATACTACACCTTGATTGATAAATCCACCAAGATCCTCATAATCAGCTGAAATAAATAATTGAGTATGGTTGGATGCTACGACACTCTCCCCGAACCGATCACTATATCCACCCCACGGGTCAGTATCGCTGCCGTTAGGGTTATGGATTATGATAGGGTCCGCATCGATGTCATATACGTCAAACAAGTACAGTCTTTCCAGATATTTGTTAGTACCAGAAGTTCTGTTACCTTCAGCCACTCGTGCCATCAAATAGGTCGGAATTGGTGGTCCTACGTATGGTGGGTTGTCTGCGTCTACACCGGCAATTACTTGACCGGCATTAAACACCGCACCCGCTAAAATTTGATTTGCCATTTGTTCTAAATTCCTTTAAGTTTTATGCTAAGTCTTTGTCATGGTTGAGGCCGCCTTTCTTCTTCTTGACGATGAAAGCGTTAACCCTTGCCATTCCCCATTGTTGTGGTGTGGTGCCTGGGCGGTGACCCGTTTTCCATGCAGCAACCCCTCTATTATATACTTTACGCAAAGTGTCCGATGATATACCAGACTTCTTTGACTTCGCTGCGATACCATCTGGACCTTCATCAAGATCTAGGGTATCATACATTCCATATCTCTTTTCACTGAGATATTGTTTAAATTTTATCATGCCAAATCTCCGATCATTTGTGCAAGTGCTTTGCGATCCATATCCAGTCCAAATTTACGAATTGCATTCGCGGCATGGAATTCATGAGACCTTCCGTCACCAGACTTCTTCAATTCTTTTTTGATATACTGTGCAACTTTAGTGTATTTATTCTTATTAACAGTCTTGGCTCCGATCTTATGCATTAAATCAGTTACCCAGTTTTCTAGTATATCGTTTTCTTCTGCAACACAATTAGGGACCATCTTGTTCCCTTTCTTCTTCATACCAACTTCTTTGTACCCATCCCAACAATCTTCATCGTACATGTCTTTAAATGACTTGGTGTACTTGGATGGTTTAGTCTTAGCGGTCTTATCTCCAGGCGCTGGTTTATATGCAGATGAATCGTCGTCTGCTTTCTTACCATGTTTCTTGAAGTGTGCATCACGCTTTACCTTAGTAGACTTTTCAAGTCCCTTGTGGTAGCGAGATGGTTGAGTACCCTCACGGTCTTTGATATCTGGATCCTGTGACTCATACCTGATTATAGGACCATCTGTCCTATAATCTTTTTTACGCATGATACTTTTACCATATACTTGAAACTTACCGTCATCATATTTCACAACAACGGGGATGTTTATATCAGACTGTATATCTTTCAATACTGGCTGGATATCGGTATCTCCATATTGCTTAATGCCTTTGCCCTTATTCTTTACAATTTTCTTAAGCAGACGTTGGAGTTCTGTTACCTTGATAGCAGGGTCATTTCTCTTATCGTTCATACGGTCTGCAAAGTGTGGTGTAAATTTAATGTCAATGTTGAACTTCTTCAACATACGATCACTGAACTTTTTTAAATCGTTAAGTTGCGCTTGGGACACATTTTCGGAGATCAACTCCACAGCCTCTAGCCACTTGCGCATCTTCTTACCATCGTTGGTTTCAACGATAACGTAGTTTGCACCTAGGACGGATATAGTAGCAACCTCATCACTTTCTTTGATTACTACCATATCCCCTACCTCGAACAATTCACCTTGCACGAACTTCTCTCGTGTTTCGGATACTGTCTCTAGTTCTAGGTGATTACGGAATTCACTGGCTTCCTTTAATCCCATACCTCTACGCACGTCGTTGAATAGCTTACGTGTGTCTGGATTGGACATGGATTTAGGAACACCCTGTGAGAAAGAAACGAAATCATTATTAGATGCGTTCTCTCTTTGTTTTGAAGCTGACATACCTTCAATACCAATAGAATCTGGATCTCTCTTACCGGCAGATACTATTCTGATATTCTTGAAATTATAAAAACCATGTCTTGCTTTCTGTCCGTTGTACTTGTTCAACAGGACTTCGAATTCTGTAATTCTGTCGTCACCGACAACCATAGTTACTGACTTATAACCTTGGTCATACAGTGCGACCATGGCGTTGATAGCGGTCTTAACAGACTTATCTACCATGATATTCCGTGCATGTTTCGGAAACATCTTACGAGTGTGTTTGATTTTATCGGAGTACGATAGCGGATTCTTCTTTGCGTCCTGTGATTGTGACGCAAATACTTTATAGTCTGATTTCCCAGACTTCATCGCTAACGCATCCATTACCTTGCCGTGTCCCACCGTAGGTGGATTCATACGACCAAACGTGAAATATACTTCGCGTTCCTCTTCAACAAGGTATTGACTGAAATTTTTAATCACTTTTTATCGCCTTTGCCTCGGTTGCGTTTACGTTCCATCTCTTGCTTTCGAACGACTTTTATAAGCTTACGAGCATTACGATCTATTCTTGCTTGTATGGCAGGCTTCTCCATTCTCTTCTCGATATCTTTTTTACGAGAGAATGACATCTCACCCTTATCTTGACCTTTAGTAATCTTTGAGACTACTGCCTTACGTGCTTGTTTACGTGCACGTTTCTTCAAGGTGTCCATAGATGCAGTTTTTCTTTCTGCACGTTTTCGCGCCATGGCGATTCGTGCCTTATTCTTTTTCATTCGCATCGCGAGTTTTCGACGTTGTGCCATGTCGAGTACTTCCGATACCATATCTTTAAATGACAACATAGTCATCTATTCCTCTATTGGTTTATTCCATATTATCTACGGGCTGAATCCCAACCCTTTAATATATCGGATGAAAAGTTGTTGTATGAAAATTCCATACGGTCAACCAATTTCACCGCGTCACCACCAAGCGTATCAATTGCAACGTATCCTTCTTCACCAGTCACTTTGTAACCATTAGAAGTTTTCACGAAAGTATCAATCGATTTAAGTTTGTCTAAACTATTTATAAGTTTTAATTTGACTAAAACAATTAATTTTTGCAATTCAAACATCTTAACTAGATTAGCCTTGTTTGTATCGGAGAAAAACTCCATCTCATCCTTCATTTTGGCAATCCAATTGTCCTTACCACGTTGAGATTTCTTGCTTGCAATCTCTTTTTTGTAGTAAGCTTGTCTATTACTTATCAATCCCTTAACATGCTTTTTTGAGTCTGGGAGTAAGGACCCTGCACGAACGAACGAATTATTGTATGTTTCAATCGCCTGTGCGATATCAGGATTATCTGCGAGGGTCTTAATAGTGGTAGCAGAAGTCTGCTTGAACAAACGACCTATCTGGGTTAGTAGATCATTGACCGCTTTGGTTTCACGTTCAGACATCGTAGCATTAGTTGCGTCTTTCAACATTGCATCCTGTGACCATACGTTTACAGAATTGCGAAATTTCGACACGTCAACCCCATATGTCGCTCGCATCGACTCAAACGTATCGCCAGTGTATGTTGTGTGCCATACGATACCGATCTTAGCAGCACGTACTTCTTTCGCCTGATCATAGGGAACTGCGTATGCGATTGTGTTCGGGTGGAACACACTATACTTCTGACCATCGATGGTCTTAGTAGTGACATCTCCGTCACCAAATAAAAAGTCGCCTTGCACAACACCATCGATTCCTAGTGACGGTAAATACTTGAGTGCGTCTTTCAACTTAGAGTTCAGATCACCTGACGTGTCCGCGTCGATGTCTGCGTCGGTCTTGTAGACCTTTGGGTTCTTGTTGAAGATACCTTTCTTAGCAACGAAGAACTTACCGTCGGATGGATCAATACCACAGAATACCGCAGGCGCACCGTCCCATTTCACTGACACACGACCACTACCAGATCCAGCTAACAAATCCCGCAAACTACGCAGGGCATTGATCGCCTGACGTGTGCCGTCAACTCCACCGTAAAGAACTTTGTCCTCAATGTGAGTCATGTGAGTGTTCTTCTGTTCGGTGATAAACTCTGCAAACTTTTCCATTACCATGCGCCTGGCGCTCCTTTCCTCTTAATGTACCAGATAGTACCGGACGAATCGGTGTCGGAATGTACTCTGTACTTGTTACCTACTGCTTTCTTAACAAGACGACCATACAGTCTTTCACGACCTTGCAGTCCGGTCTTCTTGACATTCTTGTCCTTGGCAGCGGATAAGTGCATATACTTGGGATTTTCCATTTTAATGAACTGAGTAATCATTTTCATAACAGTCGCCATGATACGTAATGCATCACCTTCACCCGTCACTTTTTGTTCACCGTTACGTTCGAAACTAATCTCCCAATCTATGTAATCATCGTCATCGATATGTTCATCACCTTCGATGTTTATATTTAATTTGCCACCATCATCAAGTTCAACTGTAGAACGATACCCTTGTCTTCCGTCCTTCTTTAATACAGCCGGATATGGGTTGTTGAGTGTTTCTTGAAGTTCTGTAAATTCTGTAAATTTTTTCATTATTATTCCTAACTATACTTTAAAAAGACCGAACTTTTCGGGGTCGAAGATGATGCTATACTTATCACTTGGGACATTACTTCATCCGATTTTCTTTTGGTCAACATAGTGTATATGAATTGCATACCTAAGAATTTACTGTATAACCACTCATTGCTATAATCCGCTAAGAATAATGCCATGTCTTCTTCAGTCATGTCCACATCACCTAAGTAATTGTACATCTTGGTGAATTCAGTAATAGTCGTGTTATTAGTAATTCTAGATTTTATCTTAAATTCGCTTTGATTGTGATACTCTCTATCGGCAATACCAGAGAACTGTAATGCTGTCTGCAAGTTACCACCACCAATCTTACCGCCTGCGGCAGTCGTACCTTTAATCTCTCCCTGCCAACCAGACATTACCGAACTAAATGTTCGAATTTGCATATTATACTCTTTACTGCCAAGTTTATAGGTGACATACACGTCCTTACTTGCAGTCCCTGCACGAGGGTATGAAGTCGACCAATCTACGTTCTTACCCATACCAGAAATCGCATACTTAACAAACTTGGCTTCTGGTCTTGGAGTACCTCCGTTGAACTCTTCCTCGTAGCACGTCTTCGCATTACTTGCAAGTTTCTTCAGAGAGACTCCAATTAAATTCTTGTTCTTGTATTCCTGTAACAGTAGTTGGTTAAAATCGTCTAGATTATCTTGATCGGTGTTAAGAGAAAATCCTATTCTCATTGCCCACATGTCAGACGGGTTCCACTTGTTGACGTTAAGTGTTATACCAGCAGCTCTCTTCAACGTCTTATAGTTATTCTCTATACTAGTGACTACTGTACCACCTCGCAAAAACTTATAGTTACCTGTCCCCAACTTACCTGACAATTTATTACTGATAACTACTGCTGAATTCTTCCATGCCTCATCTAATCCATCGAGACATTGCTTCAGAGTTCTATCACAATCGGTAAATCTGGATATAGTAGAAGCGTCCAATAAATCGATTGCCTCTAACCAACTGTTTAAACTACTTCCTTTCTTTTGACGGGCGGCAGATACGTATGCGTGAAAACATTCACCTAGTGCGGTAATCTCATCACCGGCACCTGAACCACCTTGTCCACTGAATGGTGCCTTATCTATCTTGGTCCAAGAATAACCATTAAATATAGGAAGAAACCTACTACCCATCTTAAAAGCACTATTGACTTTACTGATATCTCTTTTTTTAACAGCAGATATCCAAGAAACAACTTCGTCAGTCATGTTAACTACTTGCTTATTGGTTACACCTGCGAACTTGATCTCTTTACCGTTTTCGATCTCGATTGCTACCTTCTCTAGGTAACCTTTATCGAATTTAGCATCTGATCCAGTAAAATTTGCCATCTCTAGAATCCTCTTTACTCTAAGTTAGTCCCTAGAGTATAACAGATACTATTTATATGTCAAGAGCATTTGTACTATTTTCTTCGTTATATTGGGCGATAGTATCTCGTAATGGACGCACCCAGTTGTCACGATGTTCGATAAACACCTGTGGTTCATGGTTGTCGACAGAGATAATAGTCACAAGTTGGGTGATAGGCATACCCGTGCGTTCTTCCCACATAATAGAATATGCAGACTCTTGCATGAAGTAGTTCTTGATCCAGTCAAGACGTTTGGGTTTCATGGATGTCTTGTAGTCAATGATGGAAGGTTTGCCATCAAAGATGCCCACACAATCCACACGACCAGCGACACCTAGGTGCGTAGAGTAGAGTGGTGCTTCTTGAGCGTAGACTGTACCAAGACGTTCATCAAGGATGGGTTTGAGTTTCAGGAAAGACTCGATTAAATCGGGAGTACGTTTGGTCAACGTTTGTTCACCAGTGTCGATATTCATCGCCATGTACTTGTCATAGTCGGGGTCGTTGTTTACGTACTGTTCACAAATTTCGTGAACCGCAGTACCACGCGTAGATGCGCGATAGGAGATACGGTTTGCTTCTTTCTCACCGACACGAGCACGCCACTTTGCAATGGAGTCACGGGACAGTATAGAAAGGACCGTAGTGATAGAAGGTAGTTGAATACCTTCGGGAGTTTTGTATTGACGGCCCATGTCTGTAGTAACAGCAGTCATTTCGGTCAAAGGGATAGGTTCGTGTGTAAACATAATATAGTCCAGTTCAATTCAATATACCAGTATTATAACATCTTTTAGAAACGTTTGTCAAGGGCAAACGGTGACTATTTTTACGGTATTGGTCAAATAAGAATCCCCACGAATACAGGGGCTCAAGTGAATGGTACTTCATGTGTCGGAGAACCGTAACTTGTGGGATTGAGGTCTCCCATCTGCTCTGGCATTTTTAACATGCACGTTGTGAGAGATCGCAGTTATCAAGTTAGTGCGCTTGGTGCGCATCGTTCTTCTCTAGTACCGAGCCCCCGTATTGTGGGGAAATTCGTGAAAAGTGGTGGAGCCGATAGGGATCGAACCTACGACCTATTCCGTGCAAGGGAATCGCTCTCCCAACTGAGCTACGGCCCCACAATTCTTACTAAACTACTTTTCCTTATTTATACTCTTTTCTTTCTTGACAGATTCCTCTGTCTTTTTGTCTTTACCGAAGATTTTATCCCAGTTATCTCTACCTTGTTTTGATAACGTCTTAGACTGTATTGCGTCTCCGGTTATGTCGTTTCTACTTACCATCTTCTTTCGCTTTGCTCCACCAATCTTTGGTAACTTTATCGGTGTACTTGTGTGAGTATATGAGAGTGATGCCACCAAAAACCATCGGACATAACATCACTCCAAGTATTCCTATTAAACCAAAATCAAACATTTTCAATCTGGCTCTTTACCCAATCTAGTTCTTGAATGATTCTGTTATACCATGCGACATCAATTTCAGAATTGTTAGGATTGTTTGCTTCCATCCTAAGTTGTTCCATTCGTATGTCTATGTAGTCACACCTTATAAATTCTTTTTTAGACACTCTATCTAAGAATGCTTTTTTCGCTAAGGTCAAGCATTCTACATTACTATTACTATTACTCATTGGACACACCCTAATTCTCTGCGCGAATCTTCGTCGTTGTTAGTTACACAGAGACCAGTAGGCAACTCTGTAGGTACATATCTCATCAAGTCTGGGTCATATAAACTATTTTCTAAGAATGATACCAGATTAGATATCTCTTCCTCAGACAGATCTAGGGGAGTGAATCTATAGTCTATATCTATAAGATCTACATCTGGGTGTTGTGGTGTCGCCGCAACTTTGTATCGTACCACTTCTTCAACACTAGTGAATGATGCACCGTGACCGAATACTTCTGTGTCTGTCAGATTATATAGAGGCGGTACCTTAAATGCATACTTCTCCATATCGTCACCAGTAAAACCAGCGCGGCCTTCTCTAACACCTTCACCGACTTCACCGATGATATCGTCCCACATGTCTAGATCGTGGAATCCAAGTGTCATAAACACTTCACTTGCAAGAGAACCGACAGGAGATGAAAGAGCGGGACCGTTGTGACACGAGTGACAGTTACCTTTACCGAAGAACACTTTCGCGCCTTCGACTTCTTCTAAAGTCATCGCGTCTTCGTCACCACGTAAGAAGTCTTGAAATGGTGCTTGGTTTGCGAGAATGGTTCTCTCGTATGCGGCAATCGCAAAAGATGCTGCTTCTAACATATCATTAGGTTGTGAGGTACCGTATGCCGCTTCGAACATCATCCGATACTTCTCATTAGTAGTGAGCACAGAACCTTCTTCTACATTCATGCGATGTACACCTAGACCAGCAACTGCTTGAGTCTCTAGACCAGCAAGATTACGTAGGTTAGCCTCTTTAGGAGTGCCTTCAGTGAAGTGCCTTTCAGGGTCAATACCAATGTTAACTATACCTCCGATCACATTGCCGAACTGTCCGTTCCACAACATGACTTCTTGATATGCAGTATTAAGTACTGTGGGTGATGTCACAGGTTGTACATCAACTGTTGAAGGGTCAACTCCAGCAGCAACTGTACGATGGTCAAACCCTACACCGCCTTCACCAATACCTTGACGAATACCGGACTTGAAACCATTCTGTCCGTTGTGACATGAAGCACAGGACCACGTGTTATCCATATCTGTCTGGTTGGTTTCAGTAGACGTGATTCCCGTCTCGTGATAAATGAACTTACCCAACTCTACTTTTTCAGCAGTAATAGGGTTACTTGGATCTTGAGGGATGTTTAGAAAGTCATCACTCTCAGGTAAGATATACCCTTCGTAAGAACCTGTCGGGGATGTAGTACTCATCACAGTTTTTAGTTCTTCAACGGCAATCTCAAGTGCTGTTAAGGTAGGTGCTGGGGGTGGTGCGATGGTAACAGGTTCTGGTGCAGATTCTGAACCACCTCCAGAACATGCGCTAAGAACAGTAGTACATAATACTACGGATAATAGTTGTTTCATTGTTTCGATCTCTCACTTCTAATAATAAAATGGCCGAGGGATAGGGATTCGAACCCTAGATACGCTATTAACGTATGCCAGTTTTCAAGACTGGTGCATTCAACCGCTCTGCCATCCCTCGATTTATTTAAACATGATACACTAATTGACAGGAGTTGTCAACCCCACTTTCATATTTTCTGGCGCGGGTGATAGGAGTCGAACCTATGACCTTCGGTTTCGTAGACCGACGCTCTATCCAGCTGAGCTACACCCGCGTAGAAAAGTTGGCTGGGGTGGAAGGATTCGAACCTACGAATGACGGGATCAAAACCCGTTGCCTTACCACTTGGCGACACCCCAAACCTGTTTGCTCTACTGGGCACCACTGATTCAGTTATTTTAAAAGGGGAATCAGACCCTTAGTTTTTTCTCAATCCTTCTTTGCCTTTGTGAAATCTTCCCCAGATACAGTGTGCCACTTCATGACCAATAAGTTCCGGTTCGTATTTCCATTCAGGATCCTTTATGTATATCTTACAAGTTCCCTTAGATTCGTTCCAAAGAGTGAAGGCGCTAATATTGTTCCACTTAACGCCTAAGTACTGTTTACGTACAGAATCATATTCCATTTGGTTCTTTAGTAAAACAAACTCGACCTTTGGTGTAAGATTTTCTCCTTCCTTAACAAGGAATTTAAAATTATCTTTAGCATACCTTCCCAGTCTCTGAGCATCTGCTGAAACCGATAAGACTAATAGGAATATTAATAGTTTTCGCATAATTGTAAACAGTAAAAATGGTCGGAGATGTAGGATTTGAACCTACGACCCCTGCACCCCAAATGCAGTGCACTACCAGACTGTGCTAATCTCCGTTAATTGTTTGAAACAAATTCGTTGATGACTTTTACCCTTTCCATGATATCTTGCATATTAGGGTATGTCGGAAACTCTGGGATGGTATCAACGCCACCAGTTTCAATCAAGACTTCTCGGCGATTTACTTGAGCCCAGTACTCATCTGTTAGGACATTTCTTGCTTCGTTAAAGATTTGGAACCGAAGTTCGTATGGGTTTGGATTAGACATAATTGTCTCCTTTTGTGTGTGTTTGTGTGTTGAGCAGTTTTCCACATACTCAGGTGACGGGCGTAACGACCAGTGCAAGTTTAAAGTCATTCCGAGACTAATTGGTGGGGAGAGGTGGATTCGAACCACCGAAGCTCTCGCGTCAGATTTACAGTCTGATCCCTTTGGCCGCTCGGGAACCTCCCCTAGTGGTTATTTGAGTTGATCTTTTGAACTGGATGAACTATTTGATCCAGTCCCTGTACCACTACTTTTACCGTGACCTAGTCCACGCTTACCTTGTCGGAACCGATTGACAAAGTAAATGACCACTGCTACTAGAAAAACTACCGCTAATACTTCCATATCTTTCTCCTTAGTCGAGGATAATTTCCTCGCGCTTCTTCTTAGCAGGTTGGCGAATTCCAAGGTAAGTTTCGAGAATCTCGATCTCCTTGTCCTTACGCTTCTGCCACTGTTGCTCCGTTCGAGCAACCCCTTTCTTGCTGTTCTTCTCAAAGAACTTTGACTCTGTGAGTCTCTCTAATGCACCTTCACGGCGACGACGATCTTCTAACTTACCTCTCATAAACGCTCCTAGTTTCTTTATTAAGATCAATGGAATCTATATAAACTGACTCGTTGACATAATCGCCTTTGGGTATGGTTCCTTGTTCAAAAGGTTTATCATCATACCTGTTAACCCAAAAACGTACGACCTTACCTTTATCATTAAGGGTATACCCACAAAGTTTTTCATTGGGATATGCATAATATGAACCATTAAAATTACCCTCTTTATCAAAGGGATTGCGCAGTCCATTTGACTCATGTTCCCTAGCAGTAATATAGGGGGATACCGAAATAAATTCTTTCTCTACCATACTTGGTCTAGTAGACACTTTTGATGGCATTCCAAGTGCATCTCTCATAAACTATCCTCATTTCCTCATTATAAAATTGGCGGAGCGGACGGGACTCGAACCCGCGACCCCCGGCGTGACAGGCCGGTATTCTAACCAACTGAACTACCGCTCCAGATTCTTCTTAAATATGTATGCTCGGTATCCGATGACTCCAAAACAAAAATGTCGCCTTCCTTGAATGAGGATATAGATAAATCTAATTTCTCCTCATCTTTGTTCAACAACTTGACCCCATTGATGTCTTCTTCGAATTTATAACCTAAGTAAAACATTGAACTCACGAGTTCTCCAAATCATGTACATGTAACTGGATCAATGCATAATGGAGAACCTTCATTAGGTCTTTACGAGCATCATCCTCAGTACCTTTCTTACCATACCGTTGTGCATACTTCAACACGTTTCCAATACAAAACCCTGTACCATGACCACCGTCAACAATAAATTCAGTCGCCTGAAACTTGTCTTTGGCATAATGCTGATTGTATGTCGCATCGATATATTGTTTGAACTCATCAATCAACTTACCTTCACTAAACTTATAGTCCACAGTACTAATATCAGCAGCTTCTCGCATTGTTACACCGTTCGAGTATCTCTCAAACTCTACCGTCTCATTAGTATAAGGTGGAGTGTGTGCATAAATCGTTTTACTCATATTACCATTCTCTCAATATAGTTGTGCCTAACATAAACAATGAAACCGTGTTCAACATAATCAACGCACGGTCTTTCCAGATAACAGATACCCAAGTCCATAGTATAATGCCTGCGAACCCGATTGTCAAGTCATACATGCGATAGTCTGGTCCGGCAGATCGCATCGCCATTGAAATTAAAATCAAAATAGAAGCGACCCACTTGAGATACCAATCGAAGTCATCGGGGTACCACGAACGATCCGGTTTAGTTCGACCATCTGCTCTTACTTGAGGGTCTCCGTTCACGATTTACTTCCGATAGTACGACGAACGATATCGTTGTGATTGAACTCTGCCCAATACAACTCAAATGCAACTCCGTCTTTGAGACCTTCGAACTGGTGAATCTTTCCTGGCTTGACTTGAGTGAACTCTCCCGCACGTAGAATGGTCTCATCGACAAGACCGTCTTGGTCATCTTGCCATACGCGCACGATCATCTCACCAGATTCTACGAAGAACCCGTTCCACTTATATTCATGGAGATGTTCGGAGCACTTGAAACCTTTCTTGTATTCGATACGATGAAACTCTAGAACGCCATTCGCATGAATGAGTTCTGTCTGTCCCCAAATCTTTCCTGCCTTCATAGTCATACTACTCTCACTGGATCATAATTATTGGTGCGAAAGGAGAGACTCGAACTCTCACGCCGTGAAGCACTGGTACCTAAAACCAGCGTGTCTACCAATTCCACCACTCTCGCATATTGGCTGGCAAGGCAGGGCTCGAACCTGCGACCAGATGATTAACAGTCATCGGCTCTACCAACTGAGCTACTTGCCAATAAAAACTTCACTATTTGATAAACATTGTATCATAGTAATACCTGTCTGTCAATAGCGAATGAAATATTTATTCTCCTACCGCTGCTCTTGCAACTAATTCTTCTTGTGTCACCTTACGACTCACAAGTTCGTTACGAAACTTTTGCTTCAACTTTGGGGTGCGACACGACAAGAACTCTTTCCACAGATTGTCTGAGGACAAATTCTTTACGTAGAACCTTTGGGTTGTTGTCTTTCCAGTCATCCGATCTTTGTTGACTGTATCTTCTTTATACTTAATTGGCATTCTTACCTCACATTTTAAAATAGGGTAACGCAACATTTTCTACGTTAACTTCGCTTTCTTCTTCAGCGCCACACCAAGAACATTCCTGTCCTCTGGCAACGTAGATATGACCATCGTGCATACAATGATGACTCCACATGACCGTGCGCATGTTCATATAGAAGCATTCGTTGAACACTTCGTCCCACACTTTATTGCCTGTTTTGGAAATAGGTGACTGTGCAATATCCATTTCTCTCTCCAACTAATGGTATCCCGTAGGGGACTCGAACCCCTGTTACCGCCGTGAAAGGGCGGTGTCCTAACCTCTAGACGAACGGGACACTGTTCACTGTATCCTTTCTATTAGAATCGTGACTTCTCCTAGAAGCCCTCTTACTGTAATTACCCAATCAAAGACATCAACGTGTACTGTATCATATTGATAGTCTTTAGTCACTTCATCAGCAGCGCGGTCTATTGCTCTTTCTGCGTCACCGTACACACATATAAGTCCACCTGTGTGATCGTACAATATATATGCATTATTTACCTCTACTTCTTCCGGAAACAATCCTGTTGGAAGAGATGCATAATCGATTGACATTTTTATCCCTCTTTGTAGAAAATATGGTCTCCTATTCTACCTACTAATCGCATCCTTTCATGAGTGCTCCACGAAGGATTTACATAATTGGCATGATAATGAGTAGACCCCTCTGTTATACCATTGTACTTACGGAAGAAAATCATATCTCTTGCTACATCTTTTGCACGTAACCACGAGTATGTTTCTAACGGTTCATCTGCAAGACCGTCACAATACCAACTAAACTGACACATATTGCGCCTTGGTATCTCTAGTCCTCTATCAAGTCCCCATTGACTCAGTACTGCCTGTTTAACTACTCCACAGATAGTCGATGGGTAACGTCGGTCTTGTACACGGTTTAGAGTAACATCCGCAACTGCGTACTGTCCCGCAACACTTTCACTTCTTGCCTCATGGTATATATTCAAAGCTAAACACTCAACTTCGTCATTATCTTGCATCCGTGGTGTTTCGGCATGTGCAAGTGTAATATATCCTATAAAACCAAGAATAGATAGTGCTATTGACAAACGTATCATAAACATCTCCAGCTGAATTTATAGAACCATTATACACTTCTTTTGAGAAGATGTCAAACAGTTTTCCGTAAAAGTTTTAGATATTTTGCTAACTGCTTCTTCTGTTTAGGACTAGGGTTATCTCCCGCCTTCGCCAAAAGAACAGCATACTCTCTTGCAATGTTTGATTGATAACTCAAGATACACCTTCCACGCTAAAGTAACCACATACCGTCTTGATAGCAGATATGATTTCTTCATCTTCTTTGGGGCACAAATGGGGGATTGTATCTGATAAATTTCTGACCATCAATCGATCAAGACTTTCATCATCAACTTCTAACTGAACTAGCATAAACACCTCAGTGGTTCTTTGTAATGTGAGAGTAATTATACTATATTATGATGGGTGTGTCAACTACCTTTTAGATTTTTTCGTTCTGCTGCTATCCACTTTTCTGCTTTCTTAGAGACAGGTTTGTCAGTGAATTTCTTTGCATCGCGGTATGCAGTCAAAGTTTCTTTCTCGTAGTTCTTACCTTGAGAGTTATCGACCACCAAGAAGTTAGGTTTACCGAACATGCGCTGGAATTTACCAATGTTACGTTGCACTAACTTCCAATATTCAGTTACACCCTTCTCTCCTAGAGTACGTGGTCGCATTGCGTCACGAGCGATAGCAGTTTCGAGATCGGTGTTAACGAAAATCATTGCGACATCATAACCCATCTCTTTTAGTTTCTTTGCTTGAGTTGCGACCTTGTCTGGATCTTTACCAGTACCATCGATCACTAATCCAAGACGACCTTTTAAGTATCTTGCTTCTTTGGTACCAGTAAGTTTTTTAGCCTTACCACGAACCTCTTGTCCCTTTGGTGAGAAGATGTTGTCTGGAGTCATGTCCATACCAATCTTCTTCATTCCAGCCTCGAACGCATCGTCGGAGTTTACAACCTTATAACCAAAGGACTGTAATCCAGTTTTACCGACAATGAAAGATTTACCAGAGCCAGGACCACCCGCAAGGAAGATCGCCTTGAAGATTGCTGGATCATTTACACCTTCGTCGAGAAAGGACTTAAAAGATATCATCTTACTTATTCCAGATTTCCATTGAAGCTTCGATTAGGTCAGCCTTTCTTGTAGGGATACGACCTTTCGAATCTTTTAATTTGGTTTTGTTTTCTTTGACATATGTCTTTAGTTTAGGCACTGTCATTCTTGAAAACTCTTCTCTTTGCTCTTCTACAGTAGGACCGCTTGTATTTTTTACTGGTTTAGAAGGTTCTATATCCTTCTTTCTAGCAACATAAAAAAATGATGCGATTACTACTAAAAAAATAATTCCAACTATTGCATTATTATCCATTTCTTACTCCAAATATTTCAGTTGATTTTACAATGTTATTTATATAATTTATTGACTAGACTTAGCGAAGATTTCGTGTAACTGGTTTGCGAACACTTTTTGTGTTCTTTCGCCTGGATGTCCATGCTCTTTAATATTATTTAAAGAGATACCTATACTGTACAGATCCTCACCGTGACCCATACCAATACGACTAGTCTTTTTCAGATTAGTTATAGATTGTGTCAACCACTCTTTGTAGTCTGGAATAGATTCTATACGTCTTTCTTTATTTTGTATTTTGCCTGAAGCATCATCTGGACATTTATCTGACAATATAGACATTATGTTAGACCAGTTTCGTTTATGGAAAACTCCCTGAACTAGAGTTATTCCTTTAGCCTCACATATAACCTCTAGAGCTTTCATTTTGCTGAGAGTATGCATGATGTCGGTCTTAGAGTCATATGCCTCATCAAACATATATTTGTAAGCACGTCTCCATTCTTTATCATAAATGGTTTCAGTACGAAGCTGTGAAAACTGCGTGACATTATTCTGACGACCAATATCCTTATCACGTTCCTTCGGCATATACTCTACAACTTCTTTGCGTTGCCATGCGGACCATATTACAACTACATGAGTGACCTCATCTTTGTAAGGGTGAGAATGCAAAAAGTCCGTAATTTCACGAAATATTTTATCGTTACATGCACCGCAAAAACCACGGTTAGAATACTCGATACCAAGTTTCTTAGCAAGCAGGTGAGTAAAAGTATATTCCCAATGGGTAGGTGGAGACTCATCCCAACCTTTAAGTTCGTCTCCCCAGACGAAACTACATCCAGCTGTTACCAACATTAATTCTTCTCTTTATAGTCTTTGATAGCAGCTTTAATCGCATCTTCTGCGAGTACACTGCAATGAATTTTTACGGGCGGAAGTGCGAGTTCTTTGGCGATGTCTGTATTACGGATATTCCCGGCGTCTTCAATATCTTTGCCTTTGACCCACTCTGTGAGTAGAGAACTAGAAGCAATAGCACTACCACAACCATAAGTTTTGAATTTCGCATCTTGAATAATTCCATCATCACCGACAAGGATCTGGAGTTGCATAACGTCACCACACGCGGGTGCACCGACCATGCCAGTACCGACGTTGTCGTCTTCTTTATCCATCTTCCCCACGTTGCGTGGGTTCTCGTAATGGTCTAGAACCTTGTCGGAATACATTACTGAAATAGTTCCTCATACAACTCATAAACTTCATTAGCCTCTGTGCGAGACTCTTCCATGTTTTGTTTATGGTAGATAGTCGCAAGTTTACGGAAGTGCTTCTTATCAACACCGTACTTCTCGTTAGTGACATCTACGATATCTTTCATCAATTCTTTCTCAGCATCGATACGCAACATGCTGTCAGACATCTCTCTAATCGCGTCTGCGACTTTCTTTTTATCTTCCGGACCTATCATATTAATCTTACTCCACTTGTTGCTTCCGTCCATGCGGCGGAAAAATCATCATTAGTTAGTGTGCATAGAACATACTGTTGGAAACAAACCTTCTCAGGATTTTCCTTACTTGTCATACACACACCACGTGCAAAACCGATACCTTGATCACCATGAATCAACATACGAGGATCTTTGAGCGTAACTGTACCATCACTATTCATGCCGCCCAAATTACTTTCCAAACGACCTACGTATTCTCCACTTACTGTGACAACCGTCACCACATCATTATTCTTCATTTTCAATCTCTTCAATTAACATATCACGCATTTGTTGTGCTTTCGCATCTTCGGGATTATCCACACTACCATTATTCACAAATTTATATGCGAGAGTAATGCGCTGACAGCCTGCATACGCAGCGTGCCAACAGTGTAGGTCTTCTTCATGACCCGCACCGAAATAATAGTGACGACACTGCCAGCCAGGTACATCCTGAATCTTTACAATCTCATCTGTCTTCTTATCGTAGTACTCAAAGAAACCTTCTCCGGTCTCTGACCACGTGAATAAGACTTGGTATGCATTGGCATCATAGTTAGTGTGCCATCCTACAAAACCGCCTGGCGGGTAATAGGAGAGTAAAGCGGACGTATGCGCACCTAGGTGAGAAGCAAAATCATACTTCACCTTCTGCATAAATCCACCCCACATCTCCTTGTCTTCACGCACCATTTTGGAGATTGGTTGTGCGAAGTATCTATCGGGCGGGCCAACCAGACCATCACGACCACGAGACAAACAGTCTTCTAGATATTCACGAGAAGTGTAATAATCCCCTTTGTGAACATCTTCTGGTTCGTGATAGGTCCAATACTTTTCGTCGTTGTACGACGGTTTAGACAGCATCTCATCTGAGAAACTGTTTAGAGTCTCTAACAACTCTTTATTACGAATAACTACCTCAGTCATTATTAAAAATCATCCTCATCATCAAGTACATTTTTAAATCTTTCATTCGCTTTCTTTAAGTCGTTCTCAGTGACAGCTCCCATCTCAAGTAAGTATGAGACTGCGGCATTAATACCCTCTTGTCTGCCAGCTCTCTTGGCGAACCAAGTGGCGGCCGCCATAAGCATTATCGTGAAAACGGTTTGCGTAATCGGATCCATAGTGATTCCCTAAAATTTAAAGTTTTCGAATTTCTCTGAGTCAATTCTCTGACCAGAGTTTGAGTTATCAAAGGCTGGACCATTATCTACTTCTTTATTTAGGGGCGAATCGTTTTGATCTACATCAAATAAACGCATTTTACTTCTATCAATACCAACGACAAATCTTTGGTTTACACCTAGGTCGTTGTACCTATTCTTCAATTGTTTAACTAATATTTGACCATTTGCATTCAACTCATCATTACTGATCAGAGCAAACATCAAATCTGCTGTGGCAGGGAGACCGAACGATTCAGAGGTGTCCTCAAGACTCACATCATCGTTGCTGTAACCCGAGCGAGTAGTCTGGGTTGCAGATACTACCGGAACGTCAAACTCAACAGCAAGTCCACGCAGTTCTTCAGCAATGGATTTGATATATGTATAAGAGTTGATAGCACCACCCATCGACTTCATTCTAGCAGAAGAACATATGTTAAGATAATCGATGAAGATGATATCGGGTAGGAACTTCTTCTTCAGTTTCAACTCATTAAGAAGTGCACGGAAGTGATTTGCATGTGCACTGCCAGTCGGGTATTCTTTAATGATCAGTTTACCAGTAGTCTTGTCTGCGACAGTCTTAACACGATTTGTAAACATGTCTTTACTAAGATGTTCCAATTGGTCAATAGGCACGTTCAATAAGTTTGCATCGATACGTTCTGCAATACGTTCTTCGGACATCTCCATAGTGACATACAAAACGTTCTTGTTCTGACTGAGTGCTGCAGCTGCAGCATGACACATAAACAGAGACTTACCTACACCAGTACCAGCAAGAGCGATATTGAGAGTTTTGTTAGGTAACCCGCCTTTGGTTATACGGTTGAAGTAGTCTAGATCCCAAGGGAGACGTTCTTCGTCCATATGGTAGAAGTCCCACCGAGCATCGATATTTTCTAAGTAGTCGTGACCGATGTTAGTGTCAAATGACACAGACAGTGCCTTAGACAATACGTCAGGTATCGCATTCTTAGATAACTCTTGGTGCTTACCATCAATGATGGAAATAGACTCCATCACTGCATTGAATACTGCACGGTCTTGACACCACTTCTCAGTGCGTTCTACCAACCACGATAAGTCTTCCTCAGCATACTTGAAGATGTCTGGAAGGATATCCATAGTGTGACGATAATGTTCGTCAGACATACGGTCCTCAGAATCAATCTCAATCTTGAGTGCTTCCTTAGATGGGAGATTGTTGTACTTTGCGATGTAGGCAGTGAACTCTTTGAAGACACTTTTATAAGTACCTTCAAAGTATTCGGGAGAGAGGAAGGGGGCGACCTTCCTCATGTAGGAATCGTTAGTCAGTAGATTCCGGAGAATCGTCTGCTGTAGATTGATGTCCGTCATTTGAGTCCTTCTTCTGTAGTGAACCAGTTTCGATTGCCGATTCTAGAATGTCTCCTAGTACCTCACCGGCAAACCCTTGTAGCTGTGTATTGTCTGTATTATACACGCTTGGGTCTAATGTGTCAACCACGTCGAAGGTAAAACTAATATTTTGCTCTTCCCCATTAATACGAACGTTATTAAAACGAATTGTAACATCTTCGTACGGTTCTCGTTTGAGATTCACATTCCATGTTTCTGCACCATCAACTACAGCTGGTTCTAATGTATAGTCGATGTTTTCAGACGGTTTATCTAGATCTAGGTCTTTCACACCAGTTCCTCTTCAATCAATGTTTCAGGGTTAATCTCGCTCTTGTATCCTATCTGATACGTCTTCTTCAAGAACTCTGCAAAGTCAGTTGACTCAAAAATAGGTTCCCAGAAGTCAGCGGTCATGGTTTCTTTCAATCGTAATTTAGAACCAAGTACTTCACCTGTAGTCAAGTCAACACGTTGATACCAACCATTGGATGGTTTGTCGACATACCCACCCGCAAGGGCAACATCAAGAAGACCAGAGTACTTCTGCACCCCACCTTCCCAAGATACGCCAATCGGAATCTTAGATTGTTCTTTCACGAATCGAGACTTCTCGACTTTAATAACAAAGTCATAACCAACAATTTCAGTACCCTGCTTCTCTTGACGACGACCGATGATCCAGATGTTGTCGGCAGAGTAATAGATACCAGTACCACCACTCACGATATCTTTTGGAAACAAACCAATCTCTTTATAAGTGTGATTGATTGCAAGCATCGGAATGTTCTTCATCGCAAGGTATGGTGTTGACATACGGAACAGACCTTTCAGTGCCTTCGCACGTGACATGTCTGCAACACCCTTTTCAGCCAACGCATCTTCTAGTTCTTTCTTAGACGCAAGGTTACCGATAGAGTCAATCACGATAATGACATCGTCGTTGCGGTCCAACTCTTCTAGTTGGCTGATCAAGTCAAACTTTAACTCTTCGACGTTTGCAATAGGTGTGTGCAATACTCGACTAGTATCAATACCAAATTGTTCAAAGTAAGACTGTGGCGAACCAAACTCTGAGTCATAGAACAACATGACCGCATCTGGTTTCGCGTTAAGGTATGCACCTGCCATGAGTAAGGCAAATGATGTCTTAAAGTGTTTCGATGGTCCAGCGAGGACAGTAAGTCCTGGCGAGATACCACCGTCGACTGACCCCGACAACGCAACGTTCACCATCGGAACGTCGGTCGGAACCATATCTTTTTCAGTGAAGAACTTACTAGTGGAGAGTGTCGCCGTCTCCTTTATCTTCGAGTTCTTCTTCAGTTTGTCCATTATCGACATTTTTGCCTCCAAAATCTACAAATGTAATGTTGTTTACTTTTTCACGTTCATCGAGGTCATATTGTACACGATAAGCACTATTGATGTCAAGTACTTTCTCCAATAAATCGAAACTAGTTCCAGTTCCGTCCTCAAACTCATGTGTAGAGAAATCCAGAAAAGCACGTGTGTCTTTAGGGAGACATGCACCACCGAATCCACGTTTACCATCGAAGCCAGGAACACGAGTGTGACCTAGTCCTACACGGTCATCTGCACCCACGGCGCGGACGATAGTGTTGAAGTTACACCCATATAAATTTACTAGATCATACAATTGATTAAAGAATGTAATCTTAGTAGATAAGAATGAGTTGATTGAATACTTGACAAAGGATGCCTCGTACGCAGTCATACGATGATAATTGTTAGACTCACATGATCCGAAGATTTCATAAATGTCAATAAGGTCTTGACATGCTTCTGGCATACCACCCATGACATGAAACTTCGCAGTAACGAAGTCTGCCTTTGCATTCTTCTCTGTGAGAAATTCTGGATTATAACAAAATCGATTCACCTGTTCTCTGTTCATCGCAGAGTATAGACGGTCGACAGACTCCGGAGTGATGGTCGATTTAACAACTACTAGTGCATCGGTATAAACCAGACAGTTAGCAACTGCCGCTTCAACTATAGTAGAGTCAACTGAACCATCGTCATTCGACGGAGTAGGAGCGCACACGAAGAAACACTGTGGATGATTCTCTCGCGGTATGTGTTGTAAATTTTCAACAGCAGTATCATACTTTGGATCATAGAAATTAAAGTCTACGAGAGGATGCGTGAATGCATACTCGACCGCTTGACCTACAAACCCATGACCAACAATTCCAATTCTGAATCGTGATACTTCACCATCAGGCATTGTTCTATCTTCAGACATTATTCAATCCCATTGTAGTCTTTATACCATTCATAAAACCGTTCAACACCTTCTGCAATACTTACTTTTGGTTCGTATCCCAGTGCTTCTAACTTGGTGGTATCAGACCAAGTCTCTAGTGTGTCTGCTGGATGTTTTGGAGCAAGATTCTTGATAGCATCTTTCCCCGTATTCTTTTCAATCTCGCTGATGAAGTCCATCAATGCGACCTGTTCACCACGACCAATGTTAAATATCTCACCTGCCTCGATGTCGGTATTACCTAAAACGATTTCAATACCATCTAGGATATCATCCACGTAGGTAAAATCCCGTTTCATATCACCATAATTATACACGGTAATTTCCTTTTCGTCAAGTATGTTCTTGGTAAAATCAAACAATGCCATGTCTGGTCGTCCCCAAGGACCATATACTGTAAAGAATCGTAGACCGACTGTGTTCAGACTAGATGACTGCATCTGACATTCGTTGGCCCACTTGGTGTAACCATACGCGTTCAACTGCTTGCCATGTTCTTTACCTTCCACCCACGGTACCGGAGAACCAGCATAAACGCAAGATGTTGACGCATAGACAATACGAGTGTCTGGAAGATGTGTCTTACACACGTCGATTATGTTCTGAGTTGCGTCGATGTTGTTCTGGTGATAACTCTTCTCTTTACCTAGAGAGTCTCGCACACCTGCCATTGCAGCAAGGTGAACGATAGTATCTGGTTGAAAGTCTCGAAGTAGTGCCTCGACCTTTAATTCGTCGCGAAGGTCACATCCCCAGATATCAATATCGAAATGAACCATTCGGTCTCTTTTCAGTGATGGGGTGTACAGATGATTATTAAAGTTGTCCAGACCCTTAACCTCTAGACCCTGTCTTTGTAATCTGTCACATAATTGCGAACCGATAAATCCGGCCGCACCTGTTACTAAAACTTTTTTCATATCAACTATTCCTGTAAATAAATTCTAATGCCCTGTCCGCCTCTACGGTCAATGGACGGTTCTCATACCAGTTACCTGTTTCACTATCAAACTCACGACACATGTCTGCAATCTGGGATGCGGTGATAGGATAACCTTTGGCATATGCATTGCCTGCAATAGAAATCATTATCTTATACATCTTAGAATACCAACCAGTTTCACTAATAGTTTGATACTCCACCGCCAGACGTTTGGGCCAGAACGGACAGTCGCGGTATGACGACCATCTGTAGTCGGTGTTATTTAGACTATCTTTACGGTGTTGTATTATCGCCTGTTGCATCGCTGTAGGTAATCGGTCAAGAAAAGAGTTACCTGTTCTCTCATGGTATGGGTGTCTTGCCATTAACTCAGATGTGTTTAGAGAGATCCCATCGTTGTGAAAGAAGAAAGATTCTGCATCCGGATATACTGCTGGGACATAATACATGCGAGCAAGGTCTTTGGTCTGAGGGTCACCCATCTCACCAAGTTCGGTATTGAGTGCATACCAGAATGACTTGATGCGTTCGTTTTCGATATGTTCATCGAGTTCAAACACGATACGAAACTTGAGGTGGTTCTTACGAGAGCTTGCAGTGCTGTAAACGATATAATTATACTGACCGAATCGTTCATATAGGTTTTGTTTTATTTCATCAATTCCCACGCCAACCATAAAATCATCCACATCGACAGCACACCAACCACCCCAATGTAAAGTAGATTTATTACTGCGTGTACTGCTTTCCTGAAAACAAGCAGGAGTAATAAGAGGAGAACTATTTCCACCGCCTTTCTGTCCTTTCTGTTTGCTTAGTTGAAATAATAAATCACGAAAAGACTCCCAAGATTGTAATACTACTTTCCTGTGAGTCTTATTATCGAACTGATTTTTGAATATAGTAATTTCATAATTCATGCAAGCATTATACCATAATATAGGGGACGTGTCAACCGAAGAAATCCTCAAGTGATGCCTGTGGTTCTGCCACCCAACCGACTGCGTCAAGAATTGGTTCCAGTGGGTCTAGGAAAGTCTTCTCAAACATGAGGTCATAATCCACATACTTATGGAGACCCAGTTCTTCGGGTAAATTAAGTGGATAAGAAACGACATTCTGTCCCAGACGATTAGGCATCTTGAGGTAAATGAACTTTATCTTCTCACCCTGTTTGACAAACTCATATCGTCGGGAGATGTCGTTCTCGATAATCGCATTGTTATAACATAGGGCGCCACGCACATGGATGGGAGTTCCCTTCTTGAAGATGGTTTTGCGGTCTTCCCACTTGGATAGATTAGATATGCCACGGGGAAATGAAACCTCTTCGGGAGGCAGAGACTTGAACAATATCTTGAAGTCACGGATGAAGCCCTGAGTAGTGTCTTCAGTCCCCTCAATCAGAACACGGAAGATCTCTTTCATCTTGTCACGGACGACCGAAGGAGTCGACGACTTGATTGCCTCGATACCCATCATCTTGAGTTTAGGTTCTGCGTACTGGACACCCTCGTTGTTGTGCACGTTCAGGATGTATCGTTTCTTCGCCATCCAGATACCACGGTCTGCGATGACCTCACGTCCCATCTCCATACGGTTTTCGTATGCGCCAGTAACATCTGCCATAATTTTATAAGAGTCAGACAGAACTTTCTCGAAGTGGTCTGCGCAAATCTTATCTAGGAACTTGACGGGATTGTTTGGCGCAAACTTCTCGACCAGATCACCCATGCGAATATACACGGAGTCAGTATCGATTGCGACGACGTAGTCCTCATCTGTTTTGAGAACATCTTGCATCGCACTATTGACCGCACGTTCTGCCCACTTGATTGCAAGTTGACCAGCAAGAGTAATAGACTCTGCGACACGTTGGTCAAAGTAACGAAAGTATCGATTACCCAGCGCACCATAGAGAGAGTTCATAAGAATCTTGATCGCCATCTGTTGGTTATCTAGAGATGATATCCGATAAGCAAGAGAGTTAGACGGAGTCTTCTGGTATTCTTGCTGGAGTTTAATCATCTCACTCTTTATGATACGCCGTTCGGTATAGTATTGTTTAATCACCGTAGGAATAACACCCTCACGATCATGAGAGAATCGAACACCAGTGGGAGCAAGAGAGAATTCAGAATCGTTGATAGTTGTCCCATTCAAGAAACTGTCGACCGAAACATTAGGAGTAATACCATCAATCACAGTCTCAGGCGACATGTTATATTGAACAATCAAGTTTGGATATAGAGAGTTCAAGTCAAAAGAAGTGACCCAGTCATGCGCACCGACCTGTGGGTCTTTCACATAACCGCCTGGGTATGAAGTCTTAGGTTTCTCAGTCTTAGGAGGCACCACGACCTTCATCTTGTTCAACATGCGATAGATGATGCTGTCCCAAATATTAGTGGTCCCCAGAGTGTCACCGTAATTCACACCACCACGATACGCCATAGTGAGAACCAAGGTAATGAGGTCTAGTTTCTCATCGATCTTGTGGACCAACTCCACGTCTTTGATGTTGTAGTCAATAAACTTCTGGAAGTCATTCTCGTACAGAGAGTGAAGATTACCGTGTTCCTCATACGAAAGTTTACGTTCTTCTAAGACGACGTGAGCGATATGGTCTAGTCGATAAGATTCTTGTTGACCAAGAGTGTTAAGGGTAAACTTCTTGAAGATTTCAATGTAGTCTAAATGTTCAATGCCTTCGATGATGTACTCTTGATTAGAGCGACCTTGAATATTGATATTGCGTTCACGCACAGCACCCCAAGGAGAGAGACGTTTTAGTAACGTGTCGTCGCCAAACAGTTTGTGACATCGGTTGACAATATATGGGATATCGAAGAAACGAGTGTTCCACCCAGTGATAATGTCAGGAGAGTAGTGAGACCAATGTTCGACAAACTTACGGAGAAGATCCATCTCATTGTCGCACTTTATATAGAGCACGTCCTCACGAGTGACTTCATAGTCACCACAAGACCAGACCCAGTAGTTACCGTCGTTCTTGCGTATTGCAATAGAAGTAACTGGATATGCCGCCTCGCCTGGTTCTGGGAATCCGTCGGCAGAGTAAACCTCAATATCGATATTCATCACGCGGACTAGGTCGCGGTCAAAGGGTATCTTGTTGGGGAATTCGTCAGCGAGGTACTGTGCAACATAGTTATTGTTACCGTACACCTTGAAGTTTGCTACGTCAGAGTATCTCTTGAGGAAGTCTGTCGCATCGGACATAGAATCCAAGACGCACTCAGCCACAGGAAGACCTTCCAGAGTTTTCCACTCTGACTCGTTTTCACTGGAGACGTATAGTTTAGGTTGATACGGAATACGTTTTTTGACCTGTTGGCCATTTTCGTAACCGCGATAAAGTATGTGTCTACCCATACGGATAGCAGAAGAGTAAAATTTTGTCATGCAGCCATTATACAAAATTACGAGGGAGTTGTCAATCAATTACCTTAAAAAATTTGTGTCGAGTCCACGGTTGTTCTTGCTTCTTATCTGAGTACCCATGATGGTCCTGAGTTACCGCAAGACGTTTTGAAATCACCTGAGTAGTTGGCGTAGGTATCCCAGTGCGATGTCTATCTCTCTGATTAAAGTATATCCCGATGTCACGACCAACACCTATTGTATCACATTCAGTCCAAGGATGCAAGGCAGTATTGCGAATTCCGTAATAATTTATATCTGGACGATTTAGGAAGTCCGTCGTGTAAGTTCTGAAAAGACGCTGGAGAACACAGTAAGGTCCACAGTTGATAGGAAATTCATTGGTGGTCATCATATGATGCGCCCAGTGTGCGAACCCTCTGTCCATGCAGTACATACCCATGAACAATCCTATATTCGCATAGAGCGTATTATCTGCGTACTCAGCAAGTAGTTTGAATGCTTCGTAACGTTCTTCGATCAACCATGTGTCGTGTTCCATAATCCAGAACTTTTCGTCTGACTGTCCTTGCAGACGCATTAGTTCCCAGTGAGAACACATCCCTGCTTTTTCTGTGGGAGAATGATCCTCTTTACCGTTACCAGACAATGTGTCTAGAGTCATGAGACTTTTAGACCAGTTATAACTAGACGCATGTTCTTCAAAGTTTGCAGAGGCCGGGGTAATTGCATCGAAGGTTTCGATAGAATCTATGAAACCCTCGTCGATGGCACGTTGGAAGGAATAACGGGAGAGCGAAGCATACTCTTCAGACCGTTCATCGCCCTTCATTACAATCTGTATTGCTTTCATCGTGTAAACGGTTCTCTATAAAACCCATCTAAACTTATGGGTTTGTCTGCATACACACAAGCGTATAGGCCTCTTGCATGTGGACTTTTGTTTGGGTAACTGCGATGCATAGTGTTTCCGTTAATCACTAATACATCACCTCTTTTCAAAACAGGTGTGGACCATTTCCTGTTATCAATATTCTGTACTTCTAATGACCCGTTCGTTGCTGTTATGTCGTCTAGTATCCATGCAACGTTTATAGTATGAATACCAGAATTTTTATTAGGACCATACTGATTATCATAATGTGCTGGGAACTCTAAACTATCTCTAGGCATTTTCATAACCATTTGATCGTTGAACAAGTATACCACATCACCCAGTATCTGTCTAGTCAAATCATACATGACCTCTGAGGTATAAATGTTGAATAGCTCCTCACTGAATTTACCAGCACAGGATATACCTTTCCAGTCCGAATACTTAGGATAGTCCTTGCGGAGTTCAATACCGATCTTCTTGACCTTACTTATAATGTCATCATCTATCAAAGAAGGTAAATGCATCCACCCCTTTGCCTCGTAATGTTCTATATCGTAGTTCAATTGATTTCCTTAGGGCATAAAAAAAGGGAGAATTAATCTCCCTTCCATCCTACATTATTGATGCTAAACACAGCATCACAGTCCATATACATGCAAGATTAATTCCGATTAGACCTAATACTTCTAGATCTGCGGCATCTCTCTTAGCCATGTAACGTTTTATCTGTTGCATTGATTGTCTCCTCGTTTAGAAGTTGTGGGTCATTGATAGTGTTAGACCCGTTAATTTCTACTTTACGAGGCCGCTGGTTTTCAGGTATTATGACTTCCAATTTAATGGCAAGTAGTCCTTGTCTGAAATCAGCTCCCATTACTTCAACATACTCCGACAGCCTAAATTGCCGCTCGAACTTTTTCGTTGAAATACCCTTATGGATATAGTCTCTTCCCGTATCGTTATGCTGCCCTCGAATGGTCAGTGTTCGGTTCTTTACTTCGATTTCTAATTCAGCCTCGCTGAAACCAGCGGTGGCGAGTTCGATTAGGTATTGATCCTCACCCGTCTTTAATATATTATGCGGAGGGAATGTGTCACCCGAATGCCGCGAGATACGGTCTAGTTCGTCGATCATTGTATCAAAACCGACAAACGCTGAGCGTGGAAATAGTTGTTTTGCTGTTAACGTCATGTTGTGACTCCTAAATAATTAGCAAGTTTATTATGGATACCCGACCATTCGGCATATCCGGTACTATATATACAAATTATGAGAATAAAAGTAACGAAATGTTACTATTCTGGACTATCTTCGTCATCAATATTAATTATAGGCAACGAAGCATCAACCAACACAACCTTCTCATTTTCAATCATGTTGATTATTTCTAACGTAAGATTTATGTCCATCTGAATATAGGACATTTTTCTCTCGCACATTTCGAGATGCTTACGATAAAATTCTAATTCTTGTTCTTTTTCTACTTTTCTTGCACTTATGTCGGCAAGAGAAATTATATTGTTCTTTTTGCCAGACATACTTCGTCCTTAATAGTACATTGATGGGTCCGGAATTCCTTCTATTCCAAATGAAAAAGATACACGAGATTCTCTAGGGAATACTTGATGATGAGTTTGTCTTGGTAAATAAACATACATACCAGGCTCAAAATCAAATTGCTCTTCGTTATTAATGCCTTCTACCTTTAGACCGACAGTACTTATAACCTGAACTAAGAACACGTCCATAGCATCTTTGTGCCAAGGGTATGACCCACTTGCACGACCAAAACCACTAAACGCAATGTTAGTGATTTTGTTTTCATGCAGCGTGAACACATCCTGTAGTTCTGTATATATGTTCTTCGCAAACTCTGGTGAACTACCACGAGTATGGAAGTTGTTCAAACCTATACGCATCTTATCTGAATTTCTGTCGTATAGGTCATTTGGATGCGAGTCCATCATTTGCATGAACTCGTTCCAATTGTAAGTCTCTTTCATATCAAACGGAAGTTTGCCTACGAACGGAGTCTTGGTGCGAATATTCTCTTCGCGATCTTCAAATATATCATAACAAGTATTTGACATCAGCTATTCCCAATGTTATATTTTGGTTGCAGTGTCCATTGTGACTTATCCTTGTATGAGATTATTTTAATCTGTCTCATAGGAGCACAGTCTCGTGCAACTTCTTTATTGACTATGGCTACTAGACCCCAGTCTGCTAACAATGTAGCTATTGTGTTACGTCTCTCCATATCAGAGATTTCTAGGTTAGACTTTTTTCCGTCTAATAGAAACAACTCTTTGAAGTGGACGATGAAGTACCTACCTTGCTTATGCAAGATATGGCATGACTGATATAGCGTATTATCTCTTCTTGAGGCAACACCTATACGCGTTAAAGTTTCTCTAACTTTAAGAAAGTCGTCTGGTTCTGATAGACTGATTTCCAACATCATATCAGAATTCCATTGAACAAGATTATTCTCTTCCACCTTTGGCAACCTTATTTTTAATTGTTTTTATTTGTGATTCCGTCAAGAGCCCTACAACTTGTTTCGCCTTCTGTTCACTGTAACCAAAATACTCTTTGATACATTCCATGTCAGCTCTTTGCTCAGGTTTATCCCATTTAGAGAATCGCTTCTTCTTCCTTACAATATTTATAAGAAAGTCGTACTGCATTTTATCATCTAAGTGATGCAGTCTATTCATTTCGTTAGACAAAAGTATAGTGTCTGGGAAATAAGATAGAGATCTATTCACGACAAATCCATTATAGTACTTGGCATTGTCTGCATCATTATCTATCAAATTTACTTTAGTGTCATTTATACTTTTCAGAAAGTCAAATGGACTCATGGTTTAATATCCACGTTCGCCATAACTTCGGTCATACATGCGACAAGATTCAGTTCGTGGTCAGCAACAAACGCATTCTTGTATTGGTAATCCGCAAGGATAAGAACCAACTGAGGAATACTGTTTGGTGCGACGTGGTCATACATTTTATCGTAGACACCACGGAAGATTGACGCCGGTTCAACATCTATATTGTTGACTACCCACGATCTCATCTTCTTAAAGTTCTTCTCACGGATTGCGCTGAATAACTGTGTATAAGTGTCAGAGATATCCGCACTCACACTATTGGGGACATTGAGAGTACCAGACATAGAGCCTTTCTGACTCTCATTCAGCACACGTCTCCAATCTGGAGCATGTTTCATGATGACGTTTGCCACCACATTGTTATCGAACTCCACTCCTTCTCCTTGCAAGATTCCTTGGAGTCGCTGCATGAACCCACCACATAGCGAGGTCATAGTTTTCTTATCGAAATTGAAGGCGTATTTAGAACACCTTGAGTGTAGAGGTTCGATGATGCGATTCTCAAAATTACATGTCATAATGAAACGACAGTTATTCGAGAACTCTTCGATGAACCCACGGAGAGCAGGTTGCGTCGATTGGGGATTTAGGTAATCTGCCTCATCTAGGATGACAACCTTGTAACCACCGGACAAAGACACGGACGATGCGAACTGTTTAATCTTGCCGCGCAAGGTGTCGATGTTACCTTCTTCCGACCCGTTGATGACGATATAGTCTAGGTCTAATTCCTCACAGATGGCACGTGCCACCGTGGTCTTACCAGTACCGGCAGTGCCGGTGAACATCATGTTGAGGATTTCACCACCATCCACAATGTTCTGAAATGTTTGTTTTAGATCATCCGGAAGGATAGTTTCAGAAACTTTCTTCGGACGGTATTTCTCGACCCACAAAAACTCATTACTCATTACAGCTCCATAATATAAATTAACTTTCAATAGGGGATATTATACTACAAAACCCCCTTCATGTAAACCATCTGTAAACAATTATTTATAATTATCTTCAGTTTCATCAGCATAGTTATGGTTAACTTTTGCGTGATGTTGTTCATCTTTTCGCACACATTTTATCATGTCAGACAAGAGTGCATCTTCCGACATTGCATAATATTCTATTGCTATCTTAGGGGCCGGGATGTCCTCTATTTCCCCCAATTGAATCAACGCTAAATAATTGGTATAACTACGTACGGCCTCATCCTCAAAGTACCCCACCATGCGATGAGCGGTCTTAGGGAATAAGATGTATAACACTAGGTAGTAGTGCCAGAACACGAACTGTGCGATGATGATAATTATACGTTCTACCATAGAAGGCTGGACCACTTCCATGAAGAACATTAGGTGTTTTCTTTCGTTCTCTGCTTCAGCGAGTAACTCGTGTATCTTAGTACCGTTACCAGACTGAAGTCTTCGCAGACTTTTCAGGTGAGTCAACATACCACCCACCATGCCTGGTACCCCTGCTACTGTTTCTAAAACAAGTGCACGATGTCCATAACGATTACCAAAAAAGGTATCCGCAAAGAACCTAAAGAATGCAGTCATTGACCGCGCTACAAAATCAGATATTTTTTGGTGTGTCATTCCTAGTTCCAACAAGCTTGGACTTGTATTTATTACTAAAAGAACATAAAACAGTATGACTTTTTTCTATGATAAAGATTATGTGTGTTCATATGTAAGTGGAGCTCGGAACAGGAGTCGAACCTGCGACCTGCTGATTACAAGTCAGCTGCTCTACCAACTGAGCTATCCGAGCGTGTTCTTACGTTTCTTACGCTTTTCTGTAAGGGTACGTACTATGTATATGCGTGTGAACGCAATAACTGAAATACCAGCGGTTAAAGTTGTAGATAAAAATACCGGATCAGTATTTTTCCATTGAACAATAACCAACCAAGTGAAGAATATGTTAAGAGGATAGTTTATAAGAGTGCCCAAAGACACATGTATTAGCGTTTCTCTCGCTATCTCTTTGTCATAATACTTCATAATTAAAGACGGTTCCCTGAGCCAAATAAGTCATAATGTAACTACAGTTTCAATTCGAATCATATCTTAGGGCAAAGACATTATGATTCAGGGAACCGAAGAGGTTTACTTCTTAGACGCTTTCGACTTAGAAGTTTGTGCTTCCTTTGCGGACTCTTCAGCGAATGCCTTTGCGACATTCTCATATAGAGCAACAACACTGACTGCTTGGTCACGTAATTGACCGATAGTAGTGAGTTCTTCACCTTTGAACCCGCCACGAGTGACGACGGTATCTACTACCGCAACACATGAACGTGCAACACGATTCGCTAGGTCATTTAAATTCTTCTGATCTTCAGTCATTTTTTGCTCCGTAAGTAGATGACTTTTCAAGTGCAATAAAGTATTGCGTTTCTGAAGTGATTGATTTGAAGTGAGAAATAAACTTCGTAGATGCAGATACTTCGTAGTCTTCACCCAACAACTTCATGTTAGATACTCCCATAATAAAGTTAAAGTCAGCACCTTCGGGGAAACTGCCCTCAACCAATACAGAGAATGAGTTAGACGTGGAATCGTTTGTGTCGACTACTGTGATTTCAATCGAGTTTCCGTTTGGACGGATAGAGATATTATCGTAACCGAGCGCAGATGATGCACGTTTGATCTTACTTAGGGTTTCATTAGTAAGCAAGAATTTGACTTCACACTCAGGCATGACGATATCTTTCTTAGGTGCAGAGAGCATCTCAGGGTCAGAGTAGAAGTATTTCACCGATGATAAACCACTGCCGTCAGATACGGTACAGAAGCTTTCACCGAAAGTAATTGATGGACGATCCACCAAAGACAACACAGACAAGAACTCAGAGAGATCATAGATGCCGAACGTATTCGGAAAACTCTCATCGATCTCAGCACGAGAAACGATGTTCTTTGCAATAGACATAGTCTTCAAGACGTTACCGCCATTGACTACGATATTTGGATTGATAGTCGAGAAGTTACGCAGTATCTCGACCGTGCGACTAGATAGTTCCATTGTTTCTTTCCTCAGTTAATATGGTGACCATTATATAACATTTGTGACCGTCTGTCAAGTGCTTTCTCTCATTCGACTAAAGTTTTTATCTTTGATGAATGTCAACTTGCGTTCGAAGTGAGCATCCTCAAGTTCAGTCTTGTGGGAGATAACAAAGACATTGGTGTCATCTTTCAAAGTATCGATAATCTTCATAAGGTTATCAACCCCTTCACCGTCCAACGAAGAGTCGAACGTCTCATCGAGTATCAACAAATTAGTCGATACTGAATTCTTCATCTTAGCAATCTGTCGCCATGTAAACAGCAGGGACAGATCGATACGTTGTTTCTCACCTTCGGAGAAAGAATCGTACGAGAACGTGTCGCGGTAACGTGACCGGATGGTCTCACTAAAACTATCGTCCAACTCAAAGTGGACAAAGAAATCTAGAATCTGCAAGTACTTGTTTGTCAATTCATTGATGACTGGTACATACTGCTTGATGATCTTGGTCTTGATTCCTGTATCACGAAGTAACTCACTTGCGATTCGATTGTACGCAGCCCTCTCGTTCAAGACAAACTTCTCATCTGTCCTTTCGTGTAATTCGGAATCTAGAGTCGTTAGATCTGTATTTGCCTGACCCATATCACCATGATTATCTGTCATTTCCTGTAGGTCATGCTGTATCTTACCAATAGACCGTTGCAAACGACTGATAGTATGATTGTTATTGTTTAGATTATTCTGGTCAGCAAGACAATCTGAGAGTTGATTTTCAAGACTCACAATCTCTTCTTGATATTTCCCTTGTTGTTCCTCTGCCTTATCCATTGCCTGCTTGAGTTCTTTCGCTTTGAGATGAGCACACTCTTTCTTATCATGTCTCAAATCTTCTGCGATGTCTTGGTCGCAAGTAGGACAGTGTTCATGGTTATCAAAGAACTTTGCCTCTTTGACTACCGCCTTGACTTGAGTCTTGAACTGAGCATAGTACTGATCTAGTTGTTGTTTACTAGAACGTACAATACCAAGACTCTCATTGATAGTAGGCAACAAAGTATTGACAGTCTCAGAGAGAGTCGCATTGACTGTGTTGAGTTCACTTATCTCTGTCTGTAGTTCTGATATCTCACTCTCTTTATCTTTACGATGCTGAGTGTTGATAGCAGTAAGGTCACGGATATACTTCTTCTGTGAGTTTATCTTAGTCTTGACTACCTCAATAGAATGAGTGTTGTTCTCGAGCTCGCCTTTGAGGAGAGAGGTCTTTTCCTTGAGTAACATGTTCATCTTGGAGAAAATGTTGATGTCAAGGAGGTCTTCTATCACGTCACGCCTAGATGTTGAGTTGAGTTGCATGAAGGGAATAAAAGACGACGAGCCGAGAACAACGATCTGGTGAAAACTCTTGTGAGACATCTGTAAGACGTTCTTCTCAAGAATCTCTTGATATTCACGTGCGTGTGAACTTTGGTTAATCATAGTACCGTCTTTGTAGATTTCAAACTTAGCAGGTTTGATTCCACGCACTACACGGTATAGTACACCATTTACTGTGAATGTAACTTCGGTGACACAAGCTTTGTTGTTGATAGTGTTAACCAACTGGTTCTTGGTGATCTTACGATGTGCCTTACCAAACAATGCAAACGATAACGCATCAAGCATAGTAGACTTACCGGCACCGTTCTCACCGACAATAAGGTTAGTCGGACTATCGAGAAAATTAATTTCGTTATAATAATCACCCGTCGAAAGAAAGTTCTTCCAACGTAGGGTTTCAAATTTAATCATGCAATCTCTACACTCTGTGCTTCAATCATTAATTCAGATACTACAGATTTGATTCGTTCTTTATCTAGATCTGTTTCGACTTCTTTGATATAATTATACACTAAAGTTTCGGTGTCGTCAATAGTTATATCAGCATCCGAGACATTTTCTCCACGAAATTCTCTGAAGTCCTCAGCAATCTTTAATTCATGGATTTTCTGTTGCTGGATTCTTTCAACGTATCGTTCAAACTTTTTGATATCAGAACGGTTGACCACGATCAACTTAACAAACTTGCCGTCTAAATGAGAGAGATCCTCAAAGTAGTTCACTGTATCTTCATCATAGTGAATCTTATGGAACAGGGCAACGGTATTGCGTACAGGAGTCATCTCGCGAGTATCGGTGTCATAGACGTGAAAGAACTTAGGATCGTGGGCATCGTTCCAAAAGAATTCCATCTGCGAACCTAGATAGGTAATATTACCTTTACTGGACTTGGTGTGAAAGTGTCCGGACAACACAGTCTCGAAGCGTTCTAGTGGCTTTGGATCCATACCACTGTGACAGACAATACCTTTGTCCATCTCAAACCCTGCAAGTTCGAAGTGACCGCCGATGACATCAGCACCACAGTTGTCTAAGAAGGTCAATATTTCTTTCTCATTCTCAGGACATATCCAAGGAACGAGTCCAAACTTGACACCGCCATAATCACGCACGATAGGGTCCATAAGGATATCCACTTCGTTAATGTAGTGACCCATCAACTCTTTCAGTGAGTTCAACTCGATAGTATTCTTGAAGTAAACGTCGTGGTTGCCTGGAATGATATCCATGTGAATATTATACTCACGGAGTTTATCCAAGAAGATTTGGCGGTTATGGTTTAACGCTTTGAGGTTGATAGTCTTACGGTTGTCATAGTAGTCACCCAGATGTAGAATCTGAGTAATACCATTTTCACGAAGATACGGAAAGAACACCTCACCATAGAAGCGTTCCTGATAGTCCATAAAGATATCCGAAGAATTACGACATCCGCAGTGGGTGTCGTTAAGTATTGCTATTTTCATAAATGACTCAACTCAATTTATATGACGACTATTATACTACAAAATAAGGTTTCTGTCAAGAGCCTTTATTCTAGATAGTCGGATAAATCTGAGTCAACATAAACAGCACGTTTCTTTCTCTTCTTCTCTTCTTTTGCGTATTCTTTGAATTCTGCATCTGCGCCTTTGACAAGATCGATACGCTGTCTCAAAGTATCAACGAAAGGAGAACTTTGTTGTTGGAAAGAACCACCTTCGTCATCACCCATGAAGGAACCTATATCTGCCTCAGCAATATACTTCATCTTGATGTCTTGTTGTTTCTTTTCCTTCTGTATCCTACGCAAGAATGCATACCATGATATCTGTGTGAAGTATGCGAAGGCGTTAGGTTTACCCGAACGGGTTGCCGCCTCGATATCATAATTCTCTATTGCCTTCAGACAGTTCTCTACCGCATCCATAACCATTTCTTCCCGATAGGTATAACGAACGAAGTTTGCTTTATGAGATAGTCCTTCTGCAATCTTTAAAAAACAAGTAGCAATATAATTAGTCACCACAGGATGTGGACTGCCTTGTTCTTTAGCCTCCATTACAGTTGTACAGTAATCAACAACTGCATTAGAGAAGTCCCGATTATTTACGTAATGTGGTTTTTCTTTTGGTTTCATATTATATTACTCGTTTAATTTAGTAGTTATTATACCAAATAAACACTCGTGTGTCAATTAGTTTCTACTACTCTCCGGCGTAAATCGCTAGATGAAAATCTGTGAGAGCGTTCATTGAAGTATAACTGTATACCTCTTTTCCTACATATGTCCTTTCCAGTAAAGTCTTTGTCCCTGTACTCTTCACCAAGTATTCGTAGGTCGATCTGATACATGGCCAAGATGTCTTCTAAGTCCTGTTCTGTCACATAGGGAATAATTTCGTCTACGTAACCTACGGCATTAAGTTGTGAGTATCTCTCTACAATAGTCTGCACTGGTGCGTTCTTGTAGTCACGATCTAAAGAAGGATTTACCTGTAACCCACATATCAAATAATCACAATGCGCTTTAGCATCTCTGAGCATGGCAACATGACCAGAATGAAGTAAGTCAAATGAAGAACAAGTAAACCCAACTACCATTACAATTTACTTCTTTGTTTGACCAACATGTCCCTGACTCTTTCATGAGTAACGTTTAACCCATAGAGTGTGCAAATATACGTGGTATATCGGTCGTAGTCCTGAGGCAGACCAAGAAGTTCTCTCTGCTTAATCTGAGTAGCGTATCCTTCAATTTCTGCCTTGAGACGATACTCATCATTGAACTGATACCAAATAAAGTGTGTACCGAAGGTTCTCCAGAACTGACGTACATGTACCTTTTCATGCTCTATCAAAGGAACGTTGTTCCTGTATCCTCGACGAACAAAAATAATGGGACCGAAGACAAATGCGGCAAATCTCTTCGGAATAAAGGTACTTATCGTTAAAATTATATAATATTTCATTTTGCCCTTGACAAAGGTTATTTTATGGTGTATAATCTAGCTTGTAGTCCAGAGGGAATATAAGCAACTAATTCATTAACATCCCATCTACATCTGAGTCGATTTCATCTTCTTTATTCATCTCATCCAACCAATCTTCTAAAGATCTGTCGTCTTCATGGAAATCATCTTCAAGTTTAACTTCAGAGTAATTCTCTTCCAAGTACCTCGCCATCTCATCTAAAGCAGTCCTATACTGTTCAACCATTTCCTTAGCGGGAATAGCAAGAGACATAATCTTGTCAGTAAAAAGTAACATCACATTAATAGGAGTATCTTGATACACCATGTAAGTTTTAAAAGTAAAGAACTTCTCACCATTCTTCAACGTATTCTGCATCAAGCTCATTGCGTTATTAACAACAATATGCTCTGGGTCCTCATCCAGTACCTCACAGATAACTTCTTCACCCGTGATTAATTTCAAGTGTCTAACCGAAGAATCCTTCTTCATCATTATCATTTACTCTTATAGGTTTTAGGTCAATGGGATAGATTTTATATCTGAACCCTTCTTTAGTATATATCTTTATTCTTTCGGCGCTATGTTTCAAAGTAAAATTCTTATGAGATTTGACATGGAGATCGTCAGCGATATCAATAAGCTTAGTAGTCCGACCATCGTCAGACTGACGCAAGCCCCTGCCAATTGACTGGAGCACCTTAACTTGAGATTTCGACGGAGTCGCAAATACAATATTATGCAAATTGCGGATGTTGATGCCAGTGCTGAAAGTGCCAAGAGAGGCAACAATAATTGAGTCATTTTCTTTCTCTACAATACCACGTATCTGTTCACGGTCAGTAGCATCAACCTCACCTGAAACATAGAATACTTTTCTTCCTTCAGGTGCGAGATCTTTAATCATTTCATATAATACTTTACCGTGCTTCTCTACAAACTGAAACATAACCAAGGTATTACCTTTTTGATCCAATGCAATCTTACTTATAAACTTATTACGTGGTTCATATGTAACAATATAGTCGAGCTCTTCTTGGTAGGTTTTATCTTTCATCATATTACAAATATCATTATGATACCGTAATAACAATATTGAGATATCCAACTCCGCAAGCTGTTTGTTCTTCTGTAACTCCACGGTACGTGTCACCGTAAACGTCGGTCCAAATAAACCTTCTAGCACCAACTTGTTAGTCTCAGTACCATCCAGTGTCCCTGTGAGACCGAATCTATACTGTGCTTCTGTGCACTTGTCCATCATAGTAGACAATGACTTTGCTTTGAAAAGATGTACTTCATCTCCAAAGATAGTATTAAACTGTGAGAACCATTCTGGACCAAACTTGTAGATAGACTGCCACGTGGAGATTATGACACGTTTGTCAGTAACCTTTTCTTTACCGGAGTATATCTTATGGCAGAACTCTTCGGTGTCATAACCGTAGTCAGCAAAGTCTTTGTACATCTGCTCCACCAAAGAGGTAGTTGGGACAATGACCAATATCTTCCCTTCGGTCACCTCATAGCAGTACCTCAATAGATTGTATATGATGAATGACTTACCACTACCTGTAGGACTGAGTAACAGACAGCGTCTATTCTCGACCCCGTGTGCGATTGCTTTGTACTGATAGTCTCTAGGTTTGAACGGACTCTCCAGTAGAGACAAGAAGTCAATCAATGCTGGATGGTCTATGTCCTCTTTGAAAGAGGGTATCCCATAAACTTCATGTTCGAGTATTTCAAGTTGGTAAAAACGATCGGCACAAAATCTTCGTAGGTGCTGATACAATCCCACGTTCATTTGTTTTGAAACCATGTTGTACAGTTTCACCTTCCCGTCCCAGTGTCGAGATTTGAATGCCGGCATGAATTTATAGCCAGGCACGAAAAAAGAGAAGTATTCCCTCAACTCTTGTTCCTGTGCTGGATGAGCCTCTACCATAAAATGGGAGTGGTCTTTCATCCTGATTCGTATCTTGTTATCCACCGGCTTCGAACTTTCTCCAATCAATCATATTCTTAACTGTCTGGTGTCGCCACTTCAAAGTATCGACGATGTTACTTAGGGTTTCGATAAGTGTCTTATGATAGACGATCTTCTCTTCAGACTTTTGTATCTCAGGGTCTGAATCGTAGTAGTAGTCCATCTCACCCTTTAGCATACGGAGACCATTGAATGGATCTAAATCCCATCCACTAGCTAACACCTCTTCTTGAGACATCTTTCCGTTGTAGTATAAGAACTTTTGTTTGAGTAACGTCTTCTGGTTGTTTTCAGAACGTTTGAGTTGTAACTTGGCGAGTGCCAGATACTGTAAGTATTTTGCATGTAGTGAGGGAGTCTGTCGGGAGACTTCGTCCAATTGGTGCTGTGATATCTCACAGTCTTCACGCCACTCTTTGAGAATGGATTCTAAATCAATCATATAATAACCTTATTTCACTGTAACTATATAGTATAACACTAAGTCGTTATAAAGTCAATACAATCTTTCCAGTAATCTTCATCATGTCCTAGGACATAACTGAGGGTCATTCGATAACAGTCGGTTCTTGCGGCGTGATAAACCACATCACCAGATCCATATGCGCCAAAGTGTCCAGCCTTGAGATTCCACCCCTGTTCGTCTTGAATAGTAATGACTTCTTGGGTCTTTGGATCGACATATTTAAACCACCCATCTCCTCTTTCTGACCAAGTAAAGATGAGGTTATATGCGGAGGCGTTTGCATTGTTATGCCAACCGATAAATCCTTGGGGTGGATATAACGTGGAAAGGGCACTGTGTTGCACTCCCAGTTCTTCGGTCAAAGACGCATTTAAATTATGCCAAGTCTTTGCGTACTCTTCTGGGTGTGTACCCTTGTAATGGTCGGGTTTGATAGGATAACATACTGACGTGGAGGCGGCACCATCATGCTTTTCTCCCATGTCAATGACTCTCCACATCTCATCTTCACCAGTGTAGTGATCTTCTTTACCCTTCATCTCCGGAAACATACAAGTGTTAGTATTCTCCGGTTGATAGAGTTCTCGATAGGTATAGCGGAAGTCTTCAAGAATGCTTAGTACTTCTGGATTCTTGATTTGAAACTTGGTTAAACTCATGACAGAACAAATTCACTAAATCTGAAAGTAGTATCAAAGTTGATATATGTAACATCGCCAGTGGTTGATGTTAATTCGATAGAACCCAACTGTGTCGGTATGCAGTTCTTGTAGAGAATCTGAGCACAGAAGTTGTTATGACTCGTAAGCACGATGACTCTAATGTCATGATAAGGGTCACCCTCACCGTAGACAGAACCCTCTAACCATTTTTGAACTTCTTTGTATGCAGTCATGTCCTCATCTAGAATGAGACTTAGATTGAGTTCACCGTAATTAATAGTGTCGCCAGGAACAGGTAGTCCCGTTATTCTAGGCACGGCGACCTCTACCGCAGAAACAGTCGAGCCTGGGTGTTGTACGGACTGCGCAAAAAATTCTAGGTTACCATAATTCTCGCGTTCGATTATTACACGAAATCCGGTAGGTTGTAAAAAGTTTTTGTTATCTGTGAGTGCCATAATGTATCCTCTGTATGCATCTTATTTATACAGGTTAATAAGCGCCTTCCTTGGCGATCTTACTCTATTCCTCTTCTGGTGAAGTTGCATCTGTGCCAGTCTTGTCTGCAACATCTTTAATCAAATTAGATGTTACATCCAACACACCTGCGGTCACACCAAAGAC
>Ga0181397_1000024_pt1 | contig 46305 bp, 52 predicted proteins | sample 20SPOviralmetaG_FD_130126 | JGI IMG/M metagenome (GOLD analysis project Ga0181397, IMG submission 130126) | Marine viral communities from the oligotrophic San Pedro Time Series (SPOT) site, San Pedro Channel, CA, USA - 20 SPOT_SRF_2011-02-23 | ecosystem: Environmental > Aquatic > Marine > Strait...
GTATAACAGGTAATCAAGGTACTCAAGGAAGACAAGGTACTCAAGGTAAACAAGGTACAATTGGTCTTAGTGTAACAGGTGCACAGGGTATTCAAGGAAAACAAGGTATTCAAGGAAAACAAGGTACTCAAGGAAGACAAGGTACTCAAGGTAAACAAGGTACAATTGGTCTTAGTATAACGGGTGCACAGGGTATTCAAGGAAAACAAGGTATAACAGGTAATCAAGGTACTCAAGGAAGACAAGGTACTCAAGGTAAACAAGGTACAATTGGTCTTAGTGTAACAGGTGCACAGGGTATTCAAGGAAAACAAGGTATAACAGGTAATCAAGGTATTCAAGGAAGACAAGGTACTCAAGGTAAACAAGGTACAATTGGTCTTAGTGTAACAGGTGCACAGGGTACTCAAGGTAAACAAGGTACTATAGGAGCATTAGGAGATACAGGTATTCAAGGTATTCAAGGTAAACAAGGTAAAATTGGTACAACAGGTACAACAGGTAATCAGGGTACTCAAGGTAAACAAGGTACTATTGGTACAACAGGTACAACAGGTAACCAGGGTACTCAAGGTAGACAAGGTACTATAGGTACAACAGGTACAACAGGTAATCAGGGTACTCAAGGAAGACAAGGTACTATTGGTACAACAGGTACAACAGGTAATCAAGGTACTCAAGGTACTATTGGCCCCGTAGCAGGTTCAAATACTGAAGTTATTTTTAATAATAGTGGAGTTGCAGGAGCATCAGCTGAATTTACTTTTACTACGGGTACAGGATTAGTAACTGCTCAAAGATTAAATGTTGGATCATCAGCTGGAACAAATAGTACAGATGGTTTAATTAGAGCTGCAAATGATGTAATTGCATTTGCAACTTCAGATAAAAGATTAAAAACTAATATATTACCAATACCAAACGCTTTAGATAAAGTAATAATGATGAATGGTGTTGAATTTGATTGGTTAGAATTTGAAGCTAATAAAACACAAGCTATACATGCTAATAAAGGACATGATGTAGGTGTTATAGCACAAGAAATAGAAGCTATATTTCCAGAATTAGTTGATACAAGAGCTAATGGTTATAAAGCGGTTAGATACGATAGATTAGTAGCTGTATTAATTGAAGCTGTTAAAGAACTTAATATTAAAATTAAAAATTTAGAAAATAAATAGTTATGGCTTCAACATCATTAACTTCAGCTTCTTTAAGTTCTTTAATCTTAACTAGAGGTTCAGTTACCGTAGCTAATAATTATGGATTAGAAGATGTATTTAATACTATAGGGGCACAAGCAGCCCTTCCAGGTATTGCTGTAACTGGTAATTATGACTTAGATGATTTAAATGGGTTAGATAATTCATATGCTGCAAATAATTTCGCTACAGGTCATTTTAGAACTCTTCAATCTCCTGCAGGTCAAGATGCTAATAGTAATATTTATTTTTGCAGTTATAATGGAAATTATGTAGCTAGAAGTTTTAAAAGTGGTACAACTACAATTTATAAAAATGGTTCATCAGCTGGAACAATTACTTCAGCAAGAGGTACTTTATCATTAAATTCATTAGTAGTTGGAGATAGAATATCTGGTGATAAACCTTTTGTTTTTTATCATAGTACAAATCCAGGTGTTCAAGGAGCTTATGGAGGATATATGGGTTATCAATTTGCTACAAGAATAGATAGACGAACTATAACTTTTCATATTTTTAATTTAGATAGTGTTAATAGTACTTCATATGTTATATTATATACATCTACATCCGATGCAAATGTTACTTCTATGACTTCAGTATCTTCAGGAACTATAACTGCAGGATCTTATGCTTCATATGGACCAACAGCTACTCAAGGAAATTATTATATTTTAACAAGTGGTTTAACTTGTTGTGTTCGTGGAGATTATCCATCGTCTGATGTTGTTATGATGTATCCTATGTCACAAGAAAATTTATATGGTTGGTTTTCTTCAAATGGTCATACTTTTTCAGTAAATAACGCAGAATGTGCAAGATTAGATTCAGGGGGAGGTGATGATATATTAGGCCGAGATGTTGATAATCAATCTACAACAATCATAGGCTCCTTAGGCACGGGTAATGGAAATACTTTTACTTCTGATGGTGTTTCTACAATAACAGGAGGAAATTATTTTAGTGGAGAAGCATCTGTTGTGTATAATTCATCCTTTGCAGGAACTGTTAGAGCTGGAACTATATTTGCAGCTGAATCACAAGGTGATGGTAATGGAACAGAAATGACATCATTTACATCAGCAACTGCTCATGGTAGAATGTGTGTAAGTGGTGGAGGTGCAGCTTGGAATGCTTTTGTAAAAGTAGGTTGGTCTGCATCTGGAGGAACAACTGCCTTAGTATATCCTGATTATGGTGATGTAATAATGAGATTTAATTCTGCAGGAACTTTTCAAGAAGCACTACCTTTTAGTGGTAACAATACAACAGAACCTTACTTATCTTCAGCTTATTTTGGAAACGGTTCAGGAACAGGAACATCAGCCAATGCTGGTGATTTTTTCCTAAGCAATGTAGCAGTTCAAGGTTACCAAGATACAGATGCAAGTGATAAAGATGAAGCAAATATGATAATGACTAATGATGTTGACTCTATTACAGCAAATACTTATGTAATTTATGCACATACTGAAGAATTAGAAGGAGTAAGTAGTGCAACAGATGCTTGTAATGAAATAGGAACATCATATTCTCATGAAGTATATTCACCTGGTTCATTCGCTGATGGAAATGTAATTTTTAATGATGATGTATTTTTTGAACCTTTTGGGGGTGGTACTAATTATTTTATATATTACTCTGGTAGAAGTAAGTTTAGTTTTCAATGTAGTGGTGAAGGAATAATATCAAATCTCGCTAGTTGTTAATGTATACTTTTTTAAAAGACAAAATTCTAGATGAAAGAAATCATGAAGTAATGATGGATTGGGAAACTCCTATTATGAAAGAACATGCTAGAGTTGTAACTAAAAACGGAGGAGATATATTAGAAATAGGATTTGGAATGGGGATATGCTCTAGTTTTATACAACAAGCTAATATTAAATCTCATACTATAATTGAAATACATAATCAAGTTTTTGATAGATTATTAGAATGGGCTAAAGATAAACCTAATGTTATTCCTATAAAAGGTGATTGGTTTAATAGTATTCCAAATAAAAAATATGATGGTATAATGCATGATACTTGGGAAGATAAAAACTATCATAATTTTATTCCTATAGCTAAAAATCATTTAAAATCTAAAGGAATAATAACTTATTATACTCCAACCCCAAAACAGATAATTGAAAATCAATTTAAAGATACTAACAGTAAATTAACAGTTACAAAAATTAATGTTAATCCTCCTACTAAAAATATGAATTATAAATATTTTGATAGAAAAGATTATTATTGTATTGAAATTGTTGTTGATTAGACGACTTTTTTCTATATTTATAATAAAATTATAATTATGGCTGTAATCCCAATTTATCCTGGTTCATCATCTTTTTTTCCTGGAGATACACCTTTTGGATTTTATGATAATCAATATGATTTCCAAACAGATGCTGATAGAGTAGTAACATATGTTGCAAGAAGATTAGGTTATCCTATAATGGATGTTGAATTACAAGATTTAAATTTTTATGCTGCATTTGAAGATGCAGTTACAACTTATGGTAATGAATTATACGCTTATAAAGTAAGAGAAAACTATTTATCTATTGAAGGATCCCCAACAGCATCTAATTTAAACCATGAATTAATAACTCCTAATTTTGCTAGTGTAGTAAGATACTCAGAACAATATGGAGAAGAAGCAGGTACTGGAGGTACTACAACTTGGTATTCAGGATCTATTCCTGTTACGGCTGGTCAACAAGATTATAATTTAAAAACATGGGCATCAGCTTCTTTGGGATTAGATAATAAAGATTTTATTGAAGTAAAAAGAGTATTTTTTGAAGCAACCCCAGCAATTGTTAAATTCTTTGATCCTTATGCTGGTACAGGTACAGGAATAATGAATATGATGGATTCTTTTGGATGGGGAAATTATTCTCCTGCAACTAATTTTTTATTAATGCCTCTTAATTTTGACATTGCAAAAATTCAAGCAATAGAAATGAGTGATACAGTTAGAAGATCACAATTTTCATTCGAATTAATTAATAATAATTTAAGAATATTTCCAATACCTCAAAATAGTGGACATTTAAACATACAATATATAAAATTATCAGAAAGAAATGATCCTATATCAAAATATCCTAGAGGACAATATAATGTAACTAATGTTTCAAATGTTAATTATTGTAATCCTGATTATTGTCAGATAAATTCTATAGGTAGAAGTTGGATATTTGATTACACATTAGCTGTATGTAAAGAAATATTAGGATATATTAGGGGTAAATATTCACAAGTACCAATTCCTGGAGCAGAAACAACATTAAACCAACAAGATTTATTATCAGCTGCCTCAGATGAAAAATTAGCATTAATTACAAGATTAAGAGAATATTTTGATGAAACATCAAGAAGTAATTTATTAGCAGTTAAAGCAGCAGAGGCAGAATCGTTACAAAAAATAGAAGCAGCAGTACCTTACCCAATTTATATAGGATAATATGGCATTATTTGGAGGAGCAAGAGACGTAAGTATGTTTAGAGGAATTAGTAGAGAACTAATGTGGGATATTATTGTTCAAGAATGCGCTCTTTATAAATTTAGGTTAGAAGAAACTAATGTTAATATTTATGGTGAAGCTGCTGAAGAAAAATACTATGAAGCTCCAATGTTACTTAATGTATTAATTGATAGACAAGATCAAAATTTCCCTGAATCTGATTTAGGAGTTAATTTTACAGGAGGACGTACATTTAGATTTTTAAGAGATGATTTAGCAGGAGTAAAAGGTAATAGAACAGGTAATATAGGAGTAATTGTTCCTGAAGTTGGTGATATTATATGGTATGAAAATGGGTACTATGAAATATATAAATTAATAAACAACCAATTATTTGTAGGTAAAGACCCAGATTATCCTAACCAAGATGATAATGGTAATAATCCATATGGTAATTATGATTTAGCTAGTTTTGGTTATGATGTATCTATAATAGCAGAAGCACATTATGTACCAGCAGATAGAGTAGGAATTTCACAAGAAAGATTAATATCAAGTATAAAACATGTCAAATAGGGGAAGAAAAGTAATACCAAAAACTCAAAAAGAAATAAGTAAGGGGATGCATACCCCTTATTCTAAAGAAATAGGTAATCCTAATAACGCTTCATATCAAATTACTGATAGAAGTAATCAGGTTTCTTTTAAGGGAGACACTGTAAAACCTTTTACAGTTGGGTTATATGATATAGATGAAACTATACTTTATTATTTTAATAATGTAATTAAACCTACAGTTATTCAAAATGGTAAAAGAATAGAAGTTCCTGTAATATATGCTGATTCTGAAAGATGGAATCAAATTCAAAAAAATGGTTATTTTAGAGATAAAAAAGGAAGAATAATGATGCCTTTAATTACTTTTAAAAGAACTAATATAGAAAAAAATAGAACAGTTACTAATAAATTAGATGCTAATTTTCCTAATAATTATAGGGTATATGAAAAATCTTATAGCTCTAATAACACTTATGATAAATTTAATATATTAAATAATAGAAGACCTACTAAAAATATGTATGCAGTTGTAGTTCCTGATTATGTAACATTAAATTATGATTGTATAATTTCAACATATTATATGGAACAAATGAATGGTATAGTAGAAGCTATCAATTATGCATCAGATTCTTATTGGGGAAATCCTGAAAGATATCAATTTAGAGCAAGAATAGATTCTGTTGCAACTAACATTGATATGCCTGCAGATAATGATAGATTAGTTAAAAGTACATTTAGTATAAAAATGTATGGTTATATAGTACCTAATATACTTCAAAAAGATTTATCATCAATAAAAAAATATAATTCAAAAGCTAAAATTTCTTTTAACCCTGAGATGGTAAGTAATATAAATGAAGTAGAATCTTCTCCACCTAATAGAACAAATATACCTCATGGGGATTATGTAGGGTTTGTTGATCCACCATCAACAAGAGAACCTTCTAATAGAATTAATACTAATAGAGTACCCCCATCTCCTCCACCAGAGTAATTAATTTTAAATAAAAACTTAATATGTATAATTGATAATAAGTTTAAAATATTAATCTAAAAATAAAAGTAATGTCAGAAGAAAAAGTTTTATCTCAAGAAGAAATTGATAATATAAAAAAGATAAGAGAAGATTTTCAAACTTTAGTAGAAAATGTAGGAGATGTAGAAGTAGCAATGATGAATCTCAATATTAAAAAGAAAAATTATACAAAAGATTTAGAAAAAATTCAACAAAAAGAACAAAAAATAGCTGAAGAATTAGAAAAAAAATATGGTAAAGGAAATATTTCTTTAGAAACTGGAAAGTTTACCCCAATTGGGTAGTTTTAAGAAAAAATATAATATTTATAATAAAATAAAATAACATAAAAATGGCAGAAGTATTAATATCACCGGGTGTTTTAGCAAGAGAAAACGACCAATCACAAATAACATCACAACCAGTACAAGCTGGGGCTGCGATTATTGGACCAGCTGTAAAAGGTCAACAAAATATACCTAAATTAGTAACTAGTTATTCAGAATATCAAGCTAATTTTGGAACTACTTTTTTAAGTGGATCAAATCAGTATACTTATTTTACTTCGATTTCTGCTTATAATTACTTTCAAAATGGAGGAACTTCATTATTAGTAACTAGAGTTACACCTGGAGCTTTTTCACCAGCTACTTCATCAATAATTCAAAGTGCAGAAGAATCAGGTGTTGTTAATTTAAATACTAATTTATTTTCAAGTTGGAATTTAGGAACAGGAATTAGTGGATCATCTGCTACTTCTACAGCTGTAGCAACAACAGTTCTACCAGCAGGAGGAACTGGATTAACATTGAATGTTGTAACAACTAGTTCTGCTGGAAAATTAGATGGAACACTTAACGCTATATTTCCTGAACAAACAACAGCAGGAGCAAATATGGTTGCAGCTACATATAATGATGTAATAGTAACTTCAAGTTTAGGTAATACAAGTGCTTTAGCAAGATGTGTAGTAGCTTCAGCAACAGCTTTTACTTCAATTCAATTTGTAGATAATGCAGGAGCATTTACAACAGGATCAGGATTTTTTAATGGTGAAGTACTAAGTTTTTCATCTCAATCTTTAGGAGCAACTGTTGCGGGGGGAACAAATCCTCAATTTACTATTGGGACTACTTCAACTGATAAAGGTTTATTTGTTGAACCAACAGCAATAACAGTTGATGGTGCTGGAACTGGATACGCAGTAGGAGATGTATTAACAGTAGCTAAAGCTAATCTTGGACCATCTGATAATGATTTAACAATAAATTTAACAGCTGCTGATATAGTAAATTTTGAATCTTTTGTGTTAGAAACAATAGCTGATGGTAATATAATGAATAGTGCAGGAACTACAGGAGCTAATGGTACATTAACCAACGGAACATCTGATAATTTTAGATGGGAAATAACAAACCCAAGTACTTCATCAGGTGTATTCTCATTATTACTTAGACAGGGTAATGATACAGCAACAGCAAAACAAGTAGTTGAAACTTATTCAAATATTTCATTAGATCCTTTAGCACCTAATTATATTTCAAAAGTAATTGGTGATCAAGTACAAACAGTAAGAGGATCAGGAACTGATGTTTATCTACAAACTTCTGGATCATATCCAAATGCTTCAAGATATATAAGAGTAAAAGAAGTAAATAAGAAAACTCCAAATTATTTTGATAATGCTGGAAGTCCTAAAGCAGAATTTACAGGTTCTATTCCAATTGCTAGTAATGGAACATTTGGAAATGGGATAGGTGATATAACAGGAAGTGGTGCACCTTCAAAATTCTACCAAGATATTGATAATGTTGATTCTCAAGGTTTAGTAGGATCAGATTATACTACAGCAATTAACCTATTAGCTAATAGAGATGATTTTAGATATAACTTAATTACTTCACCAGGTTTAATACTAGCAAATAGTGTTACAGGAGATGGTTGGACAACAATTCAATCAAATTGTGAAAATAGAGGAGATGCAATATTTGTGGGTGATTTAGTTAATTATAATGCTTCATTAACACAAGTAACAGGACAAGCAGCTTCAGTTGATTCTTCATATGTAGCTACATATTGGCCTTGGTTACAAGTAATAGACCCAGATTCAAGAGAATTAGTTTGGGTACCAGCATCTACAATGATACCAGGTGTTTATGCTTATAATGATAGAGCAGGTGAACCATGGTTTGCTCCAGCAGGTATTAATAGAGGAGGATTAGGAGCAGTTAATCAAGCAGAAAGAAAATTAACTAATACTAATAGAGATAATTTGTATACTGGAAAAGTAAATCCAATAGCAACATTCCCAGGACAAGGAATTGTAGTATTTGGACAGAAAACATTACAAACTAAAGCTAGTGCTTTAGATAGAGTAAATGTAAGAAGATTATTAATCACACTTAAAAATTATATTTCTCAAATCGCTGATACATTAGTATTTGAACAAAACACGGCAGCTACAAGAAATACATTCTTAAGTCAAGTTAATCCTTACTTAGAATCAGTACAACAAAGACAAGGTTTATATGCTTTTAAAGTTGTAATGGATAATTCAAATAACACACCAGATGTAATTGATAGAAATGAATTAATTGGTGCAGTTTATTTACAACCAACTAAAACAGCAGAATTTATTTACCTAGACTTTAACATTTTACCAACTGGAGCTACTTTCCCAGCATAAAAATGAAAAACAATAATATTTATAACAAAATAAAATAACAAAAAATGGCAGTATTAGATCCTAACGAAATATTTTTCACAGCTTTTGAACCAAAGGTAGCTAACCGATTTATATTGTATGTTGATGGTATACCATCGTATATAATTAAGGGAGTTAGTGGAATGGGGTTCGCGCAGGATGAAATAATATTAAATCATATAAACACTTATAGAAAAGTAAAAGGTAAATTAAGATGGAATGATTTAACAATGGAATTATTTGACCCTATTACACCTTCAGGGGCTCAAGCAGTAATGGAATGGACAAGATTACACCATGAATCAGTTACTGGTAGAGATGGTTATTCTGATTTCTATAAAAAAGATTTAACAATTGATGTATTGGGTCCTGTCGGAGATGTAGTTTCTGAATGGATTATTAAAGGTGCTTTTATTAAGGACGCATCATTTGGGGATATGAATTGGGATGATGATACTACAGTAATGAATATTTCTTTAACATTAGGAATGGATTATTGCGTATTAAATTTCTAAAAGAAAAACCATATATTTTACATTTAAGCTTGGCATACGTCAAGCTTTTTTGTATATTACATATGTATAACAAAATTAAGTTATTAACAAATAAGAATTATGTCTGAAAATAAATTTAAATTCCCTACTGAAGAAGTAGAATTACCATCAAGAGGCTTATTATATCCTAAAGATCATCCATTAAAATCTGGAAAGGTTGAAATGAAATATATGACAGCTAAAGAAGAAGATATTTTAACTAATCAGAATTATATATCTAAAGGAATTGTATTAGATAAATTATTACAATCTTTAATTGTTACTGATGTAAAACTTAAAGATATATTAATTGGTGATAAAAATGCTATTTTAATTGCTTCACGTATATTAGGGTATGGTAAAGATTATAAGATTAGGTATAAGGGTCAAGAACATACTGTAGATTTAAGTTTATTAGAAAATAAAAAAATAGATGAAGATTTATTTAAAGGTGGAAAAAATGAATTTGATTGGGAACTACCACATTCTGGAACTAAATTAACATTTAGATTGTTAACTGATGGTTTAGATAAAGAAATTGAAGCAGAAATTAAAGGTATTCAAAAAATTAATAAAGGAGCATCACCTGAAATTTCAACAAGAATGAAATATATAATTACTTCAGTAGAAGGAGACTCATCTGGTAAAACTATTAGAGATTTTGTTGATACTTATCTTTTAGCTCGAGATGCAAAAGCATTAAGAGATCATGTAATAAAAATACAACCTGATATAGAATTAAAAGCCACAATTACTAATGAGTATGATGAGCTTGAAGAAATAGATGTACCAATTTCTTTAAATTTTTTTTTCCCTGACGCCAACTGAAGCAGCTCAATATAGAAGTAATATTTTTTCACAAATTCATGAAATAGTTTTTAATGGTAAGGGAGGCTATGATTGGGATACTGTGTATAATATGCCCATATGGCTTCGTAATTTCACATTTAAAAAATTAGATGAATTTTATAAACAACAAGCAGAAGCTCGGAAACCTAAAAAGAATAATGATATAGATTTATCTAATCCTAATAAATCAAAACTTCCCCCTAAAAGAACAGTTTCACCTCCTACTTATATTACAAAAGCATCGAGAAAATAGTATTTTTTAATATTTATAATAAAATATCTCCATGGTTAAAAAGAGTAAATCTCAAATAGAAGCAGAAAAAAATGCAAAAGAAACAGCTGTAGTTGTTGAGGATGCTTTAAGAAATATTGCTGATAAAGTAGGTGATATTTTTAAAGAAGCTCTTTCTTCAACTGATAATGTTTCTAAAGCAATTGCTAAAGATATTACAGGAACATTAAATTCACTAGCTAAAGTATCAAAAGATTTAGCAGATGCTAATATTAAAGCAGCTGAAGGAGCATTTAGACAAGCTGATGCTGCTAAACTTATCCAACAAAGACAAGCTAAAATAAGAGCTATAAATTATCAAATTTTAGCTTTAGATGAAGAACAAGTTGATGCAAAAGCAGACTTATTAAAGGAATTAGCAAAAATAGAGAATTATAATGATGAATTTGTAGCAGGCCTGCAAGAACAAGTAAGTTTATCCCAAAAGTTTAACAAACAAATGGGTCTTACGGGAGTTGCTTTAGGTGGTCTTAAGTCATTAGCAGGTAATTTAGGATTAGGAGCTTTAACTGATACTTTTGATAATGCTGAGGCAGCAGCAAAAGAGGTAGTAGATGTAACTGGAGGATTAGCTAATCAATTTAAAGTATTAGGTGCTGGTTTAGCATCGTTAGGTAAAAGTTTTTTAAGTTTCCTTACTTCTCCTGTAGCAATGATAGGTCTTTTAGTTAAAGGTTTTCAATCATTATTATCATTAGGTCAGAAATTTAGTCAAAAAACAGCAGATATAGGAAAATCCTTTTTAGGGATGGGAAGTGGTAGTGCAACAGTTGTAAAAAACTTAAAACTAATAGCTCAGGAAAATAATAATATGAATTTTGCTGAAGCTAAGAGAGCTATGGATGGTATAAATGCTGTAGCAGGTACATCTGTAATGGTAAGTAAAGAACAAGCTAATACTTACCAAGAATATGTAGATTTATTAGGTTTAAGTGAAGAAGCAACTCAAGGATTATTTAAAATTTCAGAATTAACAGGAACAAGTTTTGGGGATATAGATGATACTATTAAAAATACTGTAATGGGTATTGATGGGGCATCAGAAGCATCAGTTAATTTAACAGATATAATGAATGAAGTAGCTATGGCATCATCTACTACATTAGCTAATGTAGGTTCCAGTCCAGAGGCATTAGCAAAAGCAGCATTTCAAGCTAAAAGATTAGGAATGACATTAGATCAAATAGCTGCTGCAGGTGAAGCTTCTTTAGATTTTGAATCTTCTATTGCTAATGAAATGGAAGCTGAGTTATTGCTAGGTAAAAATCTTAATTTAGAAGCTCTTAGATCTGCATCTTTAAGAGGAGATGAAGAACAAGTAGCAAAGGAAATGAATAGAATTCTTTCTGAAAATTATGATGCAACTGAAGGTAATAAAATTGCACAACAAGCTTTAGCAAAAACCTTAGGGGTAAGTGTGGATGAAATGCACAAAATGAATCAAACACGTTTACTTCAAAATCAACTAGCTAAAAAAGGTATAACTGATCAAGATTTAGCACAAAAAACACTTGCTAGATTTAGAAAAGAAGGTTTAACTGAAGCAGAAGCAATGGCTAAGTTAAATGAAGAAGAACTTGAATTTACAAAACAAAAAGGAATAGATGCACAAGCAACAACAAGAACTTTAGAAAATGCTAAAGAACTTTTTATGAATTCATTAGCTCCTTTAGCTGAAAAAGTAGCAACAGCATTTAGTTCATTAGTTAATAATGAGGGTTTTAAGACTATGTTATCTTCAATAGCAGGTGTATTAAAAAGTATAGTAGGATTTGTAATGGATTTCCCAAAATCATCACTTGGAATAGGCCTTTCAGCTATTTTTGGTGGGTCATTGCTTAAAGCAGTTACAGGTGGAAAGTTAGGATCGTCTGGAAACCCAATGCATGTAACAATGTCCAAAGGTGGATTAATGAGTAGTTTACTAAGTAAAATTACAGGAGGAGGAGAAGGTGGAGGATTAGGTGGCATAAAATTTCCAAAAGGAAAAGGTATGCTAAAAGGAGCAGGTAAATTAGCAAAAGGAGTACTTGGTAAAGTAGCAGCACCCTTAGCAATTGGAATGGCTTTATTTGATGGTTTTAAAGGATTTAATGCAGATAAAAGTGCATCATTAGGAGATAAATTTAAAAATGCAGGATCTAGTGCTTTAAATGGTTTATCATTTGGTTTATTAGGACAATCAGCAGATACAATCTCAGCAAATGCTGCCGTTAATGGTAGCAATGTTCCTTTACCTTCTAATATTGCAGCAACTACAACTGCCCCAACTGAAAATGAAGTTGTTACTTTATTAAAAGAATTAATAGTAGCAGTAAAAGATGGAGGTGATGTTTATATGGATGGGAATAAAGTAGGAAGATCGTTAGTACTTGCAACTTCTAATATGGGATAATATTTATAATAAACAATAATTAATAAAAATAATACAAAATGGCATCAGAAAATTCACTAAAAAATAGATTTGATACAAATGGTTCATCTTTAGCTGTACCTATTTCTCCAAATCCAAACCCATCAACACCTGATAGTATAGGTGTTGTAGGTAATTCAACATTACATAATGAATACTCTAATATTGGTACACCAGAAAGTAATACAGCTCCCTATACTAATTTTGGGGCATCAGCAATAGCTTATTCAACTCCAAAAACATCACAATTAGGTGAACAAGCTTTTGGTCAACAAGAACAATCAAATAGGTATAAAAATAACCTACCTGCAGGGTCATCTTGTTAAAATAATTTTATATGTCTGGTACTTTAACACCTGAATCTCGTGGTCGTCTAATTAATTTAAAGACAAATCTTAAAAGTTTAAATTATGGTGGGGATCGACCTGCTTCTGGTACCAGTAATCAACCCTATGAAGTAACTCCAATACCTGAAGGAACAGAATATTTAAGAGATGGAATGCCTCTTCTATCAGGCCCAGATTTTATATTAAGAGGTGGTTTAACAGCTCCTTTTGCAGCTCTTAAAGATGTAAGTAGATTAGTTAAAATGTTTACTGATACTAAATCTCCAAGGGGTATATTTTTTACTTTAAAAGAAAATTTATTATCAAGAACAAGTGTTAAAACTCAAGCTTCTTTTGGAGCCGGTTATTTAGGAGGTGTAATGAACCAAGGAGCTTATTTACCTATAGGTACTATACTTGATGCTGGTTTAGGTTGGGCGGGTATTCATTTAAATAAATTTGGTATAAATCCTGTAGGTTCATTAGGTGGTCCTCATGGTGCTAACAAAAATGCTAGAGGAGGTAATCTTGCTTTAAATCCTTATAGTGTAGTAGTACAAAATTCACAAATTGCAATAGATAACAGATTAGTTGATCTTTCTAAGGCTCTTACTAATGGGGAAGAAGATAATATTAGAGAATTAAGGGGTTTACCAAGTTATAAATATAACCCTAAAGCAAATGAAGAAAATCCATTTACTCCTGTATTATATTCATATGGAGGAGGACCTGGTTCTATATTAGGGGTTGGTAGAACAAGAATTTTTAAAAATTTACCTACATATAATGCAATAAGAAATTATGAGGGTTTATCAACTGATAGTCCTTTTTATAGTGGAATTGGTAGTAATGATAAAAAAATCTCTCCTTTATTAGTAGGTAATATATTAAAAGGTTATATATCTACAAATAAAGATTTTAAACAAGGAGGAGGAGACCTTAGGAGTTTTAGTAATTACGTAATTGAAGGACGTACAACAGAATTAGAAGGTACAAATCCTTTTGCTGCTTCAAAAATAATTCATAAAGCCCCAAATTATACAAGACAAAATAAAGCATTAAGAGTTGGTTTAGGAGACCCAGGTAGACATGCTACATACGCAGTTTCTGGATCTGTTACCCCAATAAGAACTGTATTCAATTATGGTATTGATGCTTCCCAAATGTCAGCTTTAGATAAAATAACAGCATTAAAACCCTACGAAGGTGAAATAGTTAATGCTAATTTACCAGTTGATGATTTATGTACCTTTAATATTGCAGTTATTAAAAATGGTGCTAGTGAAGGTAGAAATGCTGATTATCTTCATTTTAGAGCATATATAAATGGTTTTACAGATAATTATGGAGCGACTTGGAATGATGTTCAATATGTTGGTAGGGGTAATAAATTTAAAAGTTACGGTGGTTTTACTAGGGATATATCAATGGGTTTTACTATAGCAGCTACTTCAAAAGCAGAATTAACACCTATGTTTACTAAATTAAATTTCTTAGCATCTACATTAGCACCAGATTACACTTCAGCTGGATTTATGAGAGGAAATATAGTAAGAATGACTGTAGGAGGTTATTTACATGAAGTACCTGGAGTATTAACATCTTTAACTTACACTATACCAGATGATACAACATGGGAAATAGGAATAGATACAGAAGGAAATTCAGATCCTTCAGTAAAAGAATTACCTCATAGAATAGAGGTTAGCTTAGCTTTTACTCCAATAGAAGATTTCTTACCTTCACGACAAACTTTAAGTTATGAAGATGGAGAATTAGTAGCTATGGGAGATCAAAGATTTATTAGTTTAAAAAATGGTGATGGAAATTTATATGAAGGTATAGGAAATTACATAAATAAAGTTAGAGATGAATAGATACGCTACAGCACAGTTTTTACAATCTTATAGTAACAATACTATTGAAGGTAGAGGAATTCAATATAAAAATGTGGTTAAATATCCCTCAATTCCCCAAAGTATTAATGATATATATGCTATAACAGAATTTGGAGATAGATATGATAATTTAGCTTTTCAATTTTATGGTGATGTGACTTTATGGTGGATAATTTCTATTTCTAATCCTAACATAGTTAACTTTTCATCTATGTTTATTCCTATAGGTTCACAAATTAGAATTCCCCAAAATATAGGGGCTATAATTAATAGTTATAAAGAATTAAATAGATTATGAGTAATATCATAGGCAATCCCTTTGAGGAGTGGGTAAAAGGTCAAGTAGATATTAGACAAACTGCTTTAGGTCAATATTCAAATATTAACTCTAGTGCTTTAAAATATTATTCTTCTAAAACCCCTTGGCTAAGATTAGCAAGTTCAGTTAATATTACAGGTAAGGTAATTAATGGAGTACCTGATGATAGTGTTTATTGGAAATTAATACAAGCTGGTTTTATAAAAGAACAAATATTAAATGATAATTTAGCTAAAAATTTTATACTTTTTGGAGGAGCAGCATCAGTTTCTGATGATTCCTTTACAATAGATAAAGAAAAATACACTACAGCAGTATATGATGGTGCTAAAGCTGGATTAAATTATTCATCAGGGGTAAATCGTTCTTTTGGTAATAATGGAAAACAATTATTTGAAGGTGCTTATGGTTGGGGGGGTATTAGTGAAAGAGGTTATGTTCCTATGCCTGGGATTGAATCTGCTACAACTACATATTACAATAATGGAGCTTTAAGTAAAGCAACAATAAATATAAAATGTTTTAGTAAATCCCAATTTTCATTATTAGATGTTTTATATTTAAGACCTGGATATACTCTTTTATTAGAATTTGGTTGGACTGCTTATTTAAATAATTTAGGTCAAATTGAAAATTGGCCTAATTTTACTACAACACCCTTAGATTTTTTACTAAATCCTGATAGTTTTCCTGGAGAAAAAAATCAATATGAGATGTATAGAAAAATTAGTGAAGAAAGAAAACTATATCAGGGTAATTACGAAGCAGTTTATGGAAAAGTATCTAATTTTAAATGGTCTTTTGATTCAGATGGTACATATAACATTTCAGTAGATTTAATAGGAATGGGTAATATTATGGATTCCTTAAAACTAAATGTAACAGATCCTGATAAAGGTAAAGGTGATAGTAATAAATCTCCCTCAGAAACTCCTATAAGTATAGAAGAATTTGCTAAAGAGTTATTTGGTATAGCAGCAGGAGTAGCAATATATTCTCAATATCAAAATGCATATCATTATCCTGAAAAAGCAAAACAAGAAATAAGAGCTTATAGAGAAGGAGGAAAACAAATATTTGATCCTTATAATACAAAAACTACAACACCTGCAAAATTAAAAGCCTATTGTCAAGAAAAATATGATTTAAGAATAGCAGATGAACAAAATGCTAATAATGTTGGACAACAAAATGCTGATATGAATCCCTTATTAGCTAATAAAAATGATACTAAATTAAATAAAGAATTTTTTAAAATATATCAACAATTTGTATCTTTAAATGTAAATGCTTCTGTTGAAGAAGCAAAAATCATTCCTAGAGTAAATGGTGTAAAAAATGGGGGATGTTATATAAATAAAACTTATAATGGTGAAAGAGACATAGAAGGAGGAGGTTTAGCTTTAAAAAGTGGTTATATTAAATTTGCGGCGTTATTAAAAATAATTGAAGATAATTGTAATTTATTTTCAAAAAAGGGAAAAGGTAATAACCCTAGAACTAAAATGATTAAATTTGATTTTAAATATGGTGATGGTGTAACATCCGATACAAATTATATGTTAATAGTTCCTCCAGGTTTTTCAACAAACCCTCAAATATGTATAGTACCTTGGACCTCAGCGGATATAAAAGGAGTTATTCAATTTAAAACTACAGAATATAATAGTGACCAATCTAATTCTATTAATGAAATGTTAACAAATTCAACAAACTTTTTTGTTGAAGATAATCCTTTTGTAGGAAGATTAGCTAATGTAATGATAAATTTAAGATTTGCAGCTGGAGCACTAGCATCAACCCCTAAAAATGAAGAAGGAGCAATATCTGTTATATCGTATTTAAATACTATATTACAAGGAGTAAATGAATCTATGGGTAGTATTAATAATTTTAGAGTTATACATGATGAAGATACAGGTATTATAAAAATATATGATGAGTCTCCAATGCCTGGACTTGTACAAGTTGATGATAAATCATTTACTACATTTAATGTTTTTGGTGTAAAACGAGGAGCTGAAATCCCTTCAGAAAATGGTGTAACTGCTTTTAAACAACAAAACACTACTGGATCATTTATTACTAATATTGGGTTAGATGCTGAAATACCTTCAAACTTTGCAACATTAATTTCTATTGGATCCCAAGCTTCTGGAACTAATCTTCAAGGAAATGGAACATCTTTTTCTAATTATAATAAAGGTTTAATAGATAGAATTATACCTGAAAAAATAGATGCTGTTGAATCCTCAGATAATAATGAAAAACCTACACCTATCCAAAAAGCAAAAACAATATGGAAAGAAAAAATATCTTATGCAGCTTCTGTTGGGGGTAGTGAGGGTTATGGTCCATATCAAGAGGTTTATACAGCATATGGTAATGATGGGAGTGGGGGAAATATGTTTAATTTCCATCCAGATACAACAAGAAATTTAACAGAAAATTATACAAGTTATATTAAAATAGTACATGGGGTATCTGCTGAAAGATTAATATGTCCTCAACCATTTTTCCTTCCTTTTAATTTAAATTTATCAATGGATGGACTTTCAGGAATGAAATTATTTGAAAAATTTAGAATAACAGATGATATACTCCCTCCCTCTTATGAAGAAAATAGTGTTGATATTATAGTTAAAGGTATTAATCATGAAGTTAATGTAAATACATGGTCAACAACATTAGATACTTTATCTGTTCCAAGATTTAAAACAAAAGCAGAAGTTAAAGAAGAAACAATTGCAAAATTACCTAAAGAAAAACAAAAACAATTAGAAGAAGCAGCAAAAGATCAAGATATAAATAATGCTTTTAGAGAATATGTAACAGCAACACCATGGAGTGCAGCTTTTATTAGTTATGTTATAAAAGAAGCAGGAGTAAATTTCCCATATGGAGGAAACCATGCTATTTATTCACAAAAAATCAGAGAAGGAGGTTCAGGTAATCCTTATCCTTGGATAGCCAAAAATCCAAAAACAACAAGAATACGTCCAGGAGATATTGTTGTAGAAAATAGAACTGGAGGTCCATATAAAACTTGGAATACTAATCCATGGACAGGATCTAGCCATGGGGATATAGTAATAGATGTAAATTATGATAAGGGATACATTACAGTGGTAGGAGGAAATGTTGGTAATACAGTTAAAACAAAAACAAGACCTATCTATGGAGGAAAAGGAACAAGAAATAGAGGAAGGATGAAAAGTCCCCAAAATTATTTTGTTGTACTAACACCAAAAAATAGTTTTAGAGATCAAATTGTATCTGCTGCTAAAAAAGAAAATTTAAATTTTGATTTAAGAGATGAACTTGATAGAAGTGTTGAAAACCAATTATATGCTTATTATCAAGTAGCTCAATTAGATGCACCTCCACCAAACTCACAAGCATAATGTATATACCTAAATCACAAATAAAAGATAATTTATTTACCCCTGGGGGTGAATGGTATTATGTTAGTTCTAATTCTCCTTATACTGGGTTTTACTATCAATTATCTAATGGTAAAGCCTATACGGGTAAAGATCAAAATGATCCCCCAAATGAAGAAATATATCAATCAATTCCTTTAGTTTCATCTGAAACAACTACTAATTCTGTAGAAGTATCAAATAAAATAGTAGAATATAATCAAGATTGGGAGGGAAGTAAAGATCTTAAAATATACGGAATATTAAGTGATACAGACTATAATTTATTAAAATTAATACCTCAATATTATCAAGAATTTCCAACTCCTGAAGATTATAAAAATGGTATGTTTATAAGATATTTTCTTTGCAAAATAAATCAATTAGAGTATTTAGAAGTTAATAAACAAACCTATGATAATGTTGATACTAAAAATAATGCATGGGTATGGGAAAATTATATACCTTTTACTTTAGATTGGTATATAAAAGGAGATATTGATAGAGTATTTAATAATAATAAAGGATCTATATTTATTAAAGAAAAAGAAATAAACAAAAAAGGTTTAGGAAATTATTTAGGAAAAAAATATTTAGAATATTTTAAATATCCTAAATCTAGCAATCTTACTACTACAGGAGGAGAACTAATAACTTTATCAGGTCAAGATTATGTAGGATCTTATCATATCCATGAAAATCAAGGTCCTATGGAAGGGGCTATTCACATACAAGGGGCTCATAATAGATTATTTTACAAAAGATTTTATCAAAATGAATTAGTTGATGTTTTAAATCAAGAAGGAGTTATTGAAACAGGAGAGTCACAACAGGTTGAATTTGTAAGGGATTTAACTATAGAATATGATATACCTAATCAAATTCAAACAAGTAATAATAATTCTTCAACTGGAGGTGGATATTAGATAAATTTTTCATATATTGAAATAAAAAAGTTATGTTTTGGTTAGTTGAAAGTAAAGTTCAATTTGAACAGTTTACAAATGCTAATTGGGAAGAAGTTTTTATAGAAGTAATTCCAAATAGTTATTTAATACATCCTGCACAAAATAATATTTGCGCTTTGTATATTAGACCATTATTATCAACTAAAGGATTTATTGTCCCACTATCACATAGTGAAACTTTAAATATAAATATAACGGAAATAAACACGATGTTACATAAATTTAGTAGCATATATGTGCGTGATAAGAAGGAATTTTTACATTATTTACCACTAAAAGGCCTCTTTGACATAAACCAACAAAACCCTCCGTATATACCAGAATTAACCCAAACACATCACATTTTTAATAGGAGATATCCTAATAAAAAAGACATAAATAGAATTATATCTATAGTTAAACATTATGAATATTGTGAAAAAATATATAATAACCTTAAAGATAAAATAAATGAACAAATCAATGAATTCTACAATAATAAATCTTCAGTGGTTTTCAACGCCATTGAAAGAAATGGTATACGAGTTAATAGAGAAAAATTTGAATCGTACTTTCATGCTATCGACGGAGATTACGTCTACACGCAGTACAACTTTAAAACTCTTACAGGAAGACCAAGTAATAAATTTAAAGGAGTAAATTATGCCGCAATTAATAAAGAAAACAATAGTCGAGAAAGTTTTATACCCCGTAATGACATTTTTGTTGAGTTTGATATTGGGGCTTATCATCCTACTTTGTTATCTAAGTTGGTTGACTTTGATTTTGGTAATGAGGATATTCATACTGCCTTTGCGAAAATGTATGGGGTTGAATATAAAAAAGCCAAAGAATTAACATTTAAACAATTATATGGAGGAGTATTTGATCAATATAAAGATCTAGAATTTTTTAAAAAAGTTCAAGTATATACTGATAATTTATGGGAAGAGTTTAAAGAAAAGGGCTGGATTGAATGTCCTATTTCAAAACATAGGTTTATTAAAGAAAAAATAGGTGAAATGAAGCCTCAAAAATTATTAAATTATTTACTACAAAACTTGGAAACCGCAATGAATGTTCATATATTGTGGGAAATAATTAAGTTATTAAGAAATAAAAAAACAAAAATAGTTTTATATACTTATGATTCGTTTTTATTTGATTTAGATAAAGAAGAAGAAGATGTGTTGGAAGAAATAAAAGAGCTATTTAATAAATATAAACTACAAATAAAAATATGCTATGGAAACGATTACAATTTTAAATAAAACTCCTAATATGTATACAGTGGACGATTTTTCGGACATTACTAATCAAAATTTAGGAGATTTGAACAATAAACTATTTTGCACATTTACTACCCTAGATAATTTAGAATTACTTCTAAGTTCTATTACAGACAAATATAATATAATGTATAATAAAATATTTGTTTTGTATGTTAAAGAAAATGATGAGTATGTTTGTACCTACAACATTGACCAAGGCAATATCTCAGACTTACCTGATAATACAATTTTAGTTCATAGAAAAAAAGAAACAAATACACTTTATACTATTAATGCTTTAAATGAATTAATTAAAAAATTAAATGGTGGTGTAGTTGATACTAAGTTCCCTATAACTTGGGAACATTATAAAAATTCAGTACTTTTAACTCAACATGATGAGTTAAAACAATTGAAAACAAAAATTCATAAAATAATTGAACTATAGTTTGGTTGTTTTATAAATTTGTCGTATATTAATCACAGTTATAAATAAATAAAAAAAGTTATTATGGATTTAAACCAAATAAAAAAGAAGTTAGAGTCACTTCAGTCACAATCAAACTCAAACAAATCAAGTGGAAAATCAATATTTTGGAAACCTACAGTAGGTAAACAACAAGTTAGAATTGTTCCTAATAAGTATAATAAATCATTCCCATTTACTGAAATGCAATTCTATTATGGAATAGGTCAAAGAGTAATGGCTTCTCCTATGAATTGGGGAGAAAAAGATCCAATTCAAGAATTTACAAAACAATTGCGTTCTAGTGGAGATAAAGAAAATTGGTATTTAGCAAAAAAATTAGATGCCAAAACTCGTATTTTTGCCCCAGTAATTGTAAGAGGTGAGGAAGAAGAAGGTGTTAAATTATGGCAGTTTGGAAAAGAAGTTTATCAAGCATTTTTAAATTTAGCAGCTGATGCTGAGGTTGGTGATTATACTGATGTATCAGGAGGAAGAGATATTAAATTAACAACTGTAGGACCTGAAGTAACAGGAACTCCTTATAATAAAACTACTATTTCCCCATCAATGAAACAATCACCTATTAGTGATAATACTAACATAGTTGAAAGAGCTTTAGATACTCAACCAAATCCTATAGATGTGTTTAAAAGACTTACTTTTGATGAGGTTAAAGCTAATTTAGAAACTTTTTTAAAACCTGAAGGTGGAGAAGAAGGTGAAATTTTATCTGAACCTGCTGTGGGATTTGATAATGATAAATCAAATAATTATTCACTTGAAGGGAAAAATACAACTTCTAAGGCAGAAAAATTTGATTCATTATTTGATGATAAAAAGTCTTCAACTGATGATGATTTACCATTTTAAAATATGGCTAAGAAAAAATCACTTACAGAAGCTGCTTCTAAGGAACTTAAATCTAAATTTGACCTAAATGCTTTTAAAGATAAAAAAGGTTTAAAACAAAATGTAAAATTTAAGGAACAAGAATGGATTCCATTATCTTCAGCATTTCAGGATGTTACTTCTATTCCTGGTATTCCTATGGGACATATTGTACTACTCAGAGGACATTCAGACACAGGTAAAACAACAGCACTTTTAGAAGCTGCTGTATCTGCTCAAAAACGAGGTATAATGCCCGTGTTCATTATTACAGAAATGAAATGGTCTTGGGATCATGCTAAAATGATGGGTATGGAAGTAAATGAAGTTGTTGATAAGAAAACAGGTGAAATTACTAATTATGATGGGAATTTTATTTATGTTGATAGGGAAACTATTAATTCTATTGAAGATGTAGCTGGGTTTATTTTAGATTTAATGGATGAGCAAAAGAAAGGTAATTTACCTTATGATTTATTATTCTTATGGGATTCAATTGGATCAGTGCCTTGTGAAATGTCAATTAAATCAAATAAAAACAATAATGAATGGAATGCAGGTGCTATGTCAACACAATTTGGAAATAGCGTAAATCAACGTATTACATTGTCACGTAAGGAATCATCCCCATATACTAATACACTTGTATGTATTAATAAAGTTTGGACGTTAAAAGCGGAGTCTCCAATGGGACAACCCAAACTAATGAATAAAGGAGGTTATGCAATGTGGTTTGATTCCACATTTGTAGTTACATTTGGTAACGTTATGTCAGCTGGAACTTCTAAAATTAAAGCTATTAAAGATGGTAAACAAGTTGAATTTGCTAAACGTGTAAATATTCAAATTGATAAAAATCATATTAATGGTGTTACTACTAGAGGTAAAATCGTAATGACTCCTCATGGATTTATTAATGATAATGACAGAGAACTAAAAGGTTATAAAGATGCCAGAAAAGATGATTGGGCTGATATACTAGGTGGTGGTGATTTTAGAGTAGTTGAAGAAGATCAAGCATACACTGATATAACATCTTTTGGGGAAGAACCACAATAAATTTTGATACCCGGAATATCTTTCGTATATTCCGGGCATAAAAACAACACATGAAACAGAAAGAATTATTTAAGCTTCTGGATAATATCCAGGAGCAAGGCCCACAAACTGAGACTCACGAAAGAATATTATTTATAGATGGTTTAAATTTATTTTTTAGAAATTTTGCTGTGTTAAATATGGTAAATCCCTTAGGAATTCATATCGGGGGATTAGGTGGATTTTTTCGTTCTTTAGGAGCTATGATTCGTCAAATTAGTCCTACACAGGTTTATGTAGTATTTGATGGGGCTGGATCAGCTAATAACAGAAAAAATATAATGCCAGAATATAAATCTGGTAGAGATTTACAACGTATTACTAATTGGGATGCTTTTGATGATAAAGATGATGAGGATGATGCTAAAGTAGACCAAATGGTTAGAATTATTCAATATTTAAAAACATTACCCGTTAAAACTGTAAGTATTGATAAAGTAGAAGCAGATGATATTATAGCATATTTAAGTAAATCTGTTATTAAACACCCTAAAGACAAATCTTTTATCATATCATCAGATAAAGATTTTTTACAATTAGTTAGTGAAAATGTTGTTGTATATCGTCCTATGGAAAAAGAATATTATACACCTAAAACCGTAATGGATAAATATAAAATGTCTCCTCATAATTTTATACTACATAAAACATTATTAGGTGATAATTCTGATAAAATTAAGGGTGTTAAGGGATTAGGTGAAAAAGGATTATTAAAAAAATTTCCTGAATTAATAGAAAAAGACATGAATTGGGATGATATATTAAATATATGTGAAAATAAAATATCAGATCACGTTGTATATGCTCGAATAATTCATGGTCAAGATGATTTAGAAAAAAATTACAAAATAATGGATTTAAGTAATCCAATGTTAAGTAAAGAAGATAAAGAATGGTTAGATGAGGTTGTAGAATCAAATGATCTTTCGTATTATCCCGATCAATTCGTAGCAATGTATAATGAAGACCAAATAGGAGGATTAATTCGAAATGTTGAGTTTTGGGTTAAAGATTGTTTTCAAAATTTAGTTGTAAAAAAATAGTTATATGACATTAACAAATTTAAACTCATATGGAACTAGCTTCCAGATTAAAGTAATATCTTCTTTATTAACACATAAAGAATTTTTAGTTAACATTAATGATATGTTAAGTGAAGAATATTTTGATAATCAAGCCCATAAATGGATTATTAAAGAGGTTTTAAAGTATTATGATAAATATCATACTACACCTTCAATGGAAATATTAGCTGTAGAGTTACAAAAGTGTGGTAATGAAGTTTTACAAATATCTATAAAAGAACAACTTAAAGAAGCATATAATACTTCTAATGATGATTTAGAATATGTACAAGAAGAATTTGCATCTTTTTGTAAAAACCAACAATTAAAAGGAGCACTGTTGCAAAGTGTTGATTTACTAAAAGGTGGAGACTATGAATCCATAAGACATTTAATTAACAATGCTATTAAAGCAGGACAAGATAAAAATATAGGACATGAGTATACTAAAGATGTTGAATCAAGATATAGAGAAGATAGTAGAACAACAATTAAAACCCCATGGGATAAAATTAATCAATTACTTCAAGGAGGCCTCGGAAATGGAGATTTTGGTCTTATATTTGGTAATCCAGGAGGTGGTAAATCTTGGTCGTTAGTAGCTTTAGGAGGACATGCTGTTAAATTAGGTTATAATGTTTTACATTATACTTTAGAATTAGGCGAACAATATGTAGGAAGAAGATATGATGCCTATTTTTCTAGAATTGGAGTTGATAAAATTCAAAAACATAAAGATAAAATTGAAAGTATAATGGAGGATTTAAAAGGAAATTTAATTATTAAAGAATTCCCTACAGGAAAAGCAACAATGTCTACTATAGAAGCACACATTCAAAAGGTTAAAGACACAGGAATTGAACCAGATTTAATTATAATTGATTATGTAGATCTTCTTTCATCAAAAAGAAAAACAGTTGATAGAAAAGGAGAAATTGATGATATTTATACTAGTACAAAAGGATTAGCTCGTGAACTAGATATACCAGTTTGGAGCGTTTCCCAAGTAAACAGAGCAGGTGCTAAAGATAACATTGTAGAGGGAGATAAAGCAGCTGGGTCATACGATAAAATTATGATTACAGATGTTTGTATTTCTCTTTCTAGACAACGTAAAGATAAAGTAGAAGGAACTGGGAGATTCCATATTATGAAAAATAGATATGGTATGGATGGTTTAACATTTGGAGTTAAAGCTGATACTTCAACTGGTCATTTTGAAGTTTCAAATGAACTTTATCAAGAAGGTGAAGAAGATAATGATAATACATCTACTCCACAAACTAAAAGTTTTAGTGGGATTGATAAATTTGATAGATCTGAGTTGCAAAAGAAATTTTTTGAACTAAATACATAGAAATAATAACAATAAAAAAAAACAAAAATAAAATGAACATTACGCAGGAAATACTATCAGATATTGTAGTTTATAACAAATATGCAAAATATTTACCTAATAAACAAAGGAGAGAAACATGGGAAGAGTTAGTTACTAGGAATAAAGAAATGCACCAAGAAAAATTTCCTGATTTAAAAGATGAAATAGAAGATGTTTATAAAATGGTATATGATAAAAAAGTTTTACCATCAATGCGTAGTTTACAGTTTGCAGGAAAGCCTATTGATATAAATAATTCTAGAATATTTAATTGTTCTTTTTTACCAATTGATGATTGGAGATCATTTAGTGAGGTAATGTTTTTATTACTTTCGGGTTGTGGTGTAGGTTATAGTGTTCAAAAACATCACATTGAAAAATTACCTGAAATTAGAATTCCTAGAAAAACAAGAAGATTTTTAGTAGGAGATTCAATTGAAGGATGGGCTGATTCTGTTAAAGTATTATTAAAATCTTATTTTGGGATAACAACTGCAAGACCTATTTTTGACTTCCGTGATATTAGACCAAAAGGAGCAGAATTAATTACTGTAGGAGGTAAAGCACCAGGCCCAGAACCATTAAAAGAATGTTTATTTCAAATACAAAAGGTATTAGATAGAAAAGAAGATGGAGAACAATTAACATCTATTGAAGCTCATGATATTATTTGTCATATTGCTGATGCTGTATTATCTGGTGGTATTCGTAGAGCAGCATTAATTTCTTTATTTGATTTACATGATAATGAAATGTTAACTTCAAAACATGGTGCTTGGTGGGAATTAAACCCACAAAGAGGAAGAGCTAACAACTCAGCTGTAGTTATTCGTTCAAAAGTAACTAAAAAAGATTTTTCTGAATTATGGAGTAAAATTGTTGCTAGTAATTCAGGCGAACCTGGGATTTATTTTTCAGATGATAAAGATTGGGGTACAAATCCATGTTGTGAAATTGCTTTAAGACCATTTCAATTTTGTAATTTAACAGAAATTAATGTTTCTAACATAGAATCTCAAGAGGATTTAAATAAAAGAGTAAAAGCAGGTGCATTTTTAGGAACTTTACAAGCAGCTTATACTAATTTCCATTATCTTCGTGATATTTGGAAAAGAACAACTGAAAAAGATGCACTTGTGGGGGTAGGAATGACAGGAATTGGTAGTGGGATAGTTTTAAAATATGATTTAGAGGAAGCAGCTAGAGAAGCTAAAAAAACAAATGAAGAAGTTGCTAATATTTTAGGGGTTAATAAAGCAGCTCGTGTAACAACAGTAAAACCTTCAGGAACTAGTTCATTAGTATTAGGAACTTCATCAGGGATTCATGCTTGGCATAATGATTTTTATGTAAGACGTATGAGATTAGGAAAAAATGAAGCACTCTATCAATATCTTTCTCAATCTCACCCAGAATTAGTTGAAGATGATTTCTTTAAACCTGATATTCAAGCTGTAGTTTCAGTTCCACAAAAAGCACCTAAGGGGGCAATTTATAGAACAGAAAGTCCAATGGATCTATTAGAAAGAACTAAAAAGTTTAATATGGAATGGGTAAAAGCAGGCCATAGAAAAGGAGCAAATACAAATAATGTTTCAGCAACAATATCAGTTAAACAAGATGAATGGGACTCAGTTGGAGAATGGATGTGGGAAAATAAAAATACATTTAATGGTTTATCTGTATTACCTTACGATAATGGTTCATATACTCAAGCTCCTTTTGAAGATATTTCAGAAGAAAAATTCTTAGAAATGGAAAGTCATTTAAATAATATTGATTTAAAAAAGATAATTGAAATGACTGATGAAACAGATTTAAAGGATCAAGCAGCTTGTGCTGGGGGTGCTTGTGAAGTAGTGTAATATAATCCTTTATATTAGTTTACATATTCCTAGTTAGTCTCCATATATTTATAACAAAATATTTTATGGAAAAATTAATTCAATTTTGGAATTGGTTATTTGGGAAAAAAACTAAAGTAGTAAAATCTTCATGGGAAACTAATAAAGGCAGGCCTGCACCTAAAAGAAGGGGTAGACCTAAAAAAAAATAAAATGAAAAAATTATTATTTTTAATTCTTATATTTAGTACTTTTAATTCTTATAGCCAAGACTTAAAAAAAATATTTAAATTTGCTACATTCTATACAGCAGCAAATGGGGGAACATCTATTTCTGATGTAGATGTATATTCTGTTACTGATGGTTTACAAACAACTACAATTGAAACCCCTTTTGATTATTCTTTAACTGCAGGTATTAGAAAAATAGCTAGATTTGGTTATGAAAATCGTGCAAACACTTTTTATGATGGAACTGAAAAATCATTTTCTGATGCTACTACAGTAGGTAAAGTAAAAGGATTTGAATTTTTATTTGAAGTTGATTATAAAAGACAACAAGGTGAAAATTATTTAGATCAACATCATTTTTTAAGATATGTTGATGATAAGTGGATAGCTAAAATTGAATACTTAGCGGATGGTTTTGCAGATATTAAGTATTTTGAATCATCACAACGTTATAGATACAAACATAATCCAAAATTGTCATTTAATATAGGTGCAGTGCAACGTTTATCTGAACCTTATGGTTATGATCCTTTAGAAGAATGGAAATTATCAAATGGAAATTTACATTATACATTTTTAGCACTAGAAGAAGGTTATACTATGATATTTGATGGACAAGGTAATGTAGAATATTTTGATCCATCAGGAAACTCTGTTGCAACTTCAACTGAAGTGTGGGAAGCAATAGCTATACCAGAAATGTTATCAAATTATACAGAGAAAAAAAGAAATCAATTAAATAATACAATACAACATTCATTAATAATAGGATTTGATTATTACCATTACACAAAAACATTTTGGTTACATTCATGGGGGAATTTAATGCCTTATCATTTAGATCAAGGGGGAGAATTTTCATATCATGAATATAATGAAGGTCAATGGTATGATTATTCAGGGGGATTAATATTAGGGTATAAATTTGATAAACATTTAGGAGTATTTGCTGAGGGGAAATATAATAAATATTGGAATAGAGAATGGCATGATTTTTCTATTGGGATGAATTATGTAATATTCTAATTAAATGAATTATGAACCTTTAAGTAAAAAAATATTATTAGAAAGGGGATATTGTTGCAAAAATGGTTGCAAAAATTGTCCATATAAAACAAAAGATAAAGATGGCAAAAGAATTAAATGAAGATACAACTTTAAAATTAAGTATAAAAACTCTAGTAGGTATAGGAGTATTAATTTTTACTCTAGTAGGTATGTGGTTTACATTACAAGCAGATATAGCTGAAGCTAAAGAACTTCCCATCGCACCACCACCTGATGTCACTAGAATGGAATATGATATGAAAGATCAACTCATTAGACAAACTATTATGACAACTCAAGATGATGTTAAAGAGTTAAAAGAACGCCTTGTTAGAATGGAAGAAAAGATTGATAAATTAAGATAAAATTCTTATGAAAAAATTATTTACATTACTATTATTTTTAATATTTTCTTTAGTAGTAAAATCCCAAGTAATACCGAGTGAAGGATTAATTATAGCTGAATTTAATGCCCCTTTTTCAGGAACTCAATGTGAATATCTAGATAAATTAACTGATTGTGATTTAGCAAAAATAGATATTTCAACCCAACCAAAATTACAATCAAAACACAAAATTGTAGTTGTACCAACTTTAATTGTGTTTTATGATGGGGAAGAAGTAGCAAGATTTCAAGCAAATATTATGATGAAGTTAGAAGTAACTAGAGAAGAAGTACAAGATAAGATTGATGAAACTATAATGTCAAACTTTTAATATAAAAAACAATGAAAAAACTACAGTTATTATTATTAATAATTTTAATACCTTTTTTAGGTTATACACAAAATTCTTGGATTCATATCCAATTAATGACAGATAATTATCCTTCTGAAACAAGTTGGGATATTACCCCTCCAGGTGGTTCACCTATTATTATAGAAAATGATAGCAATATGCTACCTAATACTTTATATGATACTATTGTTCAACTTGGTGGAACTATTATTGCAAGCATATATGATGAATATGGTGATGGTTTATCTTCCTCACAATTTGGTGGTACTGATGGTTGGTTTATGATTAGTAATTCATGTCAAGATACAATTATGTATGTTGCAGGTAATTTTGGAGATAGTTTAGTACAAACATTAACTATTGCTCCTTGTGCTCCTCCTCATGGAGGTTGTTTAGACCCAATAGCATTAAATTATGACTCTACAGCTACATTTTCAGATAGTTCTTGTATTTATCCTTTATGTAGTGGGTTAGATACTTTTTGGGTAGAAAATTTTTGTAATGTAGGTCAAAATAAAGTTTGGTACCATTGGAGTAATATGCCTAATCCTAATTGTAGAATGGCTTATTATACTAGAACAACAGATCCTAATACTCTAGGTAATACTTGGTATCCATACCCTATAAATTTTTCAAACACAGGTTTATTGTATAGTAACAGCCAACCAAATACTACTTATTACTTTTTAGGAATGTTAGCTGATTCAAGTTTAACAGATACTTTAGTAATAACAACAGGAGAATGTATTCCTGGTTGTATGGATCCAACAGCTTTGAATTATAATCCTTGGGCAAATACAGATGATGGTTCATGTCAAGCACCTCCTGCAAATTGTGTAAATGGAGAATCTAATATTGTAATAACAATTACACCAGATACTTATGCTGGAGAAACTTCTTGGGAAATTGCAGATACAACAGGTACAGTATTAGCAACATCACCTAATTATACTATAACAGGAGTACCTGTAATATCAGAAATATGTGTACCAAATGGTACTGTAATAGAATTTACTTTATTTGATTCTTTTGGAGATGGTTTATGTGGTTCATGTTATGGTGGAGTAGATGGTACAGCATTAGTTCAAACTTTATGTGGTGATACTTTATTATCAATATTACCAGGTAATGCAAATTTTGGAAATGATACTTCTGTAATTTATACTGTAACTCCTTGTACACCTAATATTATTTTAGGATGTACTACTCCAGGATTTACAGAATATAACCCACAAGCTAACACTGATGATGGTTCTTGTTTAACTCCTATAGTAATTGGTTGCATAGACTCAACTTCACCTGATTATGACCCATTAGCAAATACAATGGATATAATTCCTAGTTGTGATTATACTTTAGTAATTACAGATGAAGCAGAAGATGGATGGTTTGGTGCATGGGTTGGTATATTACAAGATACTACAATATTAGGTCCTTTTATGATGGGCCCTAATGATGGTTATTCAGAATCTTTTACAATTACTTTAAGTGCTTTAAATCCAGTTGAATTAATGTTTTTTGCTCCAGGCAATTCATCAACAACAGCAAATCAATGTGGATTCTTTTTAATAGGTCCTGAAGGTGATACTACATTATCTGGTGGTACTAATCCTTGGACAGATCCTATGTTACAATTTCCATATAGATATAATAATGTACCTTATTGTGGAGATTATTGTACACCTGGAGTTTTAGGTTGTATGGATCCTACAGCATTAAATTATGATAGTCTAGCTAATATGCCTGATACTTGTACTCCAGTTATTTTAGGTTGTACAAACAGTTTAGCATTTAATTTTAATCCAACTGCAAATGTAGATGATGGATCGTGTGAACCTATAATAATAGGATGTATGGATTCAACTGCATTTAATTATAATCCTTCAGCAAACACAAATGATCCTTTGTCTTGTATACCTGTAATATTAGGATGTATGGATGATACACAATTTAATTATAACCCAGCAGCAAATACAGATGATGGTAGTTGTATTCCAATAATATTTGGTTGCACTGACCCATTAGCTTATAATTTTGATTCATTAGCTAATACTAATAATGGTTCATGTATACCAGTTATTTTAGGTTGTACTGACCCAACAGCTTTTAATTATAGTACTAATGCTAATACAGATGATGGTAGTTGTATTCCTGTAATAATTGGTTGTACTGACCCAACAGCATTAAATTATGATTCTTTAGCTAATACTAATAATGGGTGTATTTATCCAATTCTAGGTTGCACAGACCCTAATGCTTTTAATTTTAATGTAAATGCAAACACAGATGATGGTTCATGTGTACCTGAAGTTTTAGGATGTACTGATCCTACAGCTTTAAACTATGATTCATTAGCAAACATAAATATAGGTTGTATTTACCCAATTTTAGGTTGTACTGACCCAACAGCATTTAATTATAATGTAAATGCAAATGTAGACGATGGTTCATGTGTACCCTATATTTATGGATGTACCGATTCTACAGCTTTTAATTTTAACCCAACAGCAAATACAAATGTAGGATGCATTTACCCAATTTTAGGTTGTACAGATCCTACAATGTTTAATTTTGATCCATTAGCAAATACAGATGATGGTAGTTGTATTCCTTTTATCTATGGTTGTATGGATCCTATAATGTTTAATTATGACCCTAATGTTAATACTGATAATGGTTCGTGTATTCCTTTCATATATGGATGTACAGACTCAACGCAATATAATTTTGACCCAACAGCAAATACAGACAATGGATCTTGTATACCCTACATATATGGTTGTACCGATAATACAGCACTTAATTTTAATATACTAGCAAATACACTAGATAATTCTTGTTGTTATATAGGAGGTTGTACTGACCCAACAGCAGTAAATTATGACCCAGATGCTTGTTTTGATGATGGGTCATGTGTTACACCAATTTCAGGTTGTACTGACGTGTCTGCTTATAATTATGATCCTACAGCAAATGTTTCAGATACAACAGCTTGTTTATATGATGCTGGTTGTTATGGAGGACCTGGAATACCTTATTGGTTAAATGATGGATGTTATGCTTGGGTAATTGATGTTGATAATTATTGTTGTACTAATGACTGGGATGTAAGTTGCCAATCAATGTATAATTATTGTGAATTAGGTTGGCCTACTTCACTTGAAAATTTATCTACATTAGGTATAAGAGTTTATCCAAATCCTGCACAAGATATAGTAAATATTGATACTCGTTTAAATATTAAAGTAGAATTATATAATATAACAGGAGAATTAATATTAAAAGAAGAAAATTGTAAAAGAATTAATATGAGTGATTTTCCTTCTGGTATTTATCACGTGATAATAATTTATCAAGAAAAAAGATTTATAAATAAAATAATTAAACAATAAAAACAAAAATGAAAAATTTATTTACCCTTATATTAACAACATTCTTAGTTATTGGATGTGGAAGTGATAAAAAAGTAGACCCAGCTTTAGCTGGAATGATACAAGAAGATGGTTCAATTTTAAATGTAAAAATGGATCCTGCAACAGTTACTTTATATGTAGTAAACAATACAGATCAACTAATTTATTGGCACAGAACTATGGGTATGGATAAAAATGATGTATATGATACTATTGCTATAGGTGATACATTACTTTCAAATTCAAATACTCAACCATTAGCAGGGGCAACTTCATTTATAGGTACAATTTTACCTCCAAAAGGATTAACTAGTATATCTCCTAGTAATGGTAATTGGAATTATGAATATGGATTTGATGGTAGTAATACTATGAAAATAAATAACGAAAATGATGGTGGAGGACCAATGCCAGGTAATGCTACAGCAAGATCAGCAACTTGGGTATATGAAACAGAATTTAAAGATGGAAACCCATCATCAATTAATAATACTATAACATTTACAACTTCTGTATGGCCTAAACCTACAGTTAAATAATATGTTAGATTATAACTTATTAAATATATTAATTATAAAATAAAAAATTATGTGGTCAATATTTAAAAATGATAATGAGTGGAATGAAAAAACTGTAGTAGGTTTTATTGCATTTTTAGTAATGGTATTATTTGCTTTATTAGATTTATTAACTGGATACACAGGTAAAGATTTAGTAATTAATGAAACAATATATGATTCATTTACATGGGTTGTAATAGGTTGTTTTGGAATAGCAGGAGTTGAAAAATTTGCAAAAAAATAATTAAATTATGAGTTGTTATACAAGAGAACAAATTGAAGAAACGATGATTAGTAAGGGTTATAAATACTTTACTGGTGGAGATTATGATGTTAATATTATAGGTGTAAGAAATTCAAAAACTAAAAATAGAGTTACTAATGCATTTGATGATTGTATAACTTTATCTTATAAATTAGATAATGAATGGAAATTTCATTGCTTTAAATGTACAACAGACCCAGGGACACATTGGGTAGAAAATTTATTAAACCCAAATGGTGTAGCAATTTTAAAACCAGGACAATACAGAAGTTCTCATAAAATTGGTTTACATCAAGGAAAATATGAGGCATTAAGACAAGCTAAACCTTTAGAAGTTTATCGTGATGATAATACTGATGGAGTTTATGATTGTTTAGAAGAAGATATTGAAAAAGGTATTTTTGGGATTAACATCCATAGAGCAACAGCTAAAACAGGAGGTAAATCAACTCGAGTAGATAAATGGTCGGCTGGTTGTCAAGTAATTGCTTCAAATGAAGATTTTGCGGTGTTTATGAAAATTTTACGCCAAGCTAGAGATGTTTGGGGTAATTCATTTACTTATACTCTTATTGAGTCTAAAGATATTGTTTAATTAAAAAATTAGTTATGTGGAAAAATATTCAAATAAGATTATTTCCTTTAATAATTGCATTCTCCGCACTATCAGTCTCTATTTCAGCAGCATTTTATTCTGTTAGTGGTTTAAGTAAATTATTTGCAGGAGCAGCTGTTGCAGTTATAGTAATGGCAGCGTCATTAGAAATTGCTAAACTAGTTATAGCATCTTTATTATATCAATATAGAAAATCCTTACCAAAATTTTTAAAGTGGTATTTATCTATAGCTTGTTTTATTTTAATTTTAATAACTTCTATGGGTATTTATGGATTTTTATCTGCAGCATACCAAGAAACAGCTTCAAAATCTGGAAATATAGATGCACAAATTACTCTAATAGAAACTAAAAGGGATAACATAAAAGAACAGTTAATTGTATATAATGAAGAAAAATCAAGTATAAATAAATCCGTAACAAGTTTACGAAATGGTTTAAGTAACAATATAATACAGTATACAGACACAAGTGGTAATATAGTTACAACAACTTCATCATCAACTCGTAGAGCTTTAGAAAAACAATTAGATCAAGCTATTGAAAGACAAACAATAATAAATGCTAAAGTTGATAATTTAAATGATAAAATATTTCAATATGAAACTGAAATAGTTGAAGTAAGAACTAGTGATGCTGTTTCTAGTGAGTTAGGCCCTTTAAAATATCTATCAGGATTAACAGGAATACCTATGGATCAAATTATTAATTATTTATTATTGACTATTATATTTGTATTTGATCCTTTAGCTATTGCTTTAGTAGTAGCAGCTAATTTTGCTTTTGAACAGATAAAAACAACATCTTTTATTCCTAAATCTATAAAAATAAGACAACCTAAAAAGGTAAAAATGTCTGTTCCTGAAGGTATGGAGTTTGATAAATCTTATCCTTTACCTAAAATGTATGAACCTTCAGAAGTTAAAGTTGAAGTTATAAACCAAAAACCTAAATCAAAAAAACAATCTCCTGATTTTGAATTAGCTACAAGTGAGAGTCAAAATAGATTAATAGATAAAGATGAAGAAAGGATAAATATTATAGGTCAAAATGGTAATGATGGTTTACATTATGATAAATTAGATTTAAATAAAGATGGGGTTGTTGATGATAATGAACGTTTATTAGTAATGCAAAAATTAAAATCTTTAGCTCATGAAGCTAAAATGAGTGGAAATACTGCCTTATATGAAGTTTATCTATCTCAAATCAATGAAATTAAATCTTAATTTGGTTTATTAAAAAATTTTTCGTATATTTATCCTATAAACAAAAATAAAAGTTATGAGAGGTAGACCATCTGAAAACATTGAACGTAAAACAAAGTATACATTAGAATTTTTTGATTATCCATCAAAACCAGAATTAGGTGGAAGATCTATATGGCATTTTGATGATAAAAAGTCTAAAAAAGGTGCTTATAAAGTAGAACAATTTTACTCTAAAGATAAAAAATATAAAAAAATAAAAATAGAAAAAGGTAAAGCATACGGTAAAATGCCTGTAGTTATGGTTTTTAAAACTTCAAATCGTTCAAATGCTAAAACTAAAATAAAGATATGGAACAATGAAAATGTAGATTATATTCTATTAGCTAAAAAACTACCAGGAGTACCTGAAAAGGCAGAAATATTAGAAATTGGCGTAGGTTTATCACTTATTAATTACTGTCGAGAAAAATATAATCTAACTTAATTTTCATATATTTATAACAAAATATAAAAACATGGATAATTTTGACCTTAAAAAGTTTGTTAGCGGAAAAACGTTATTAAACGAAAACGCCCCAGGATATGATACTAGAAAAACTGGAGAACCGTTACCAACCCTAGAAAGTGTAAAAGCAGCTTATGAAGCTAAAAATACTGAATCCTTAAATGAAGGTAAAAAATCTGAATTAGATAAAAAATTAGCTGAAATTGATAAAGCAGGAGCTATTACTACTTTAGAAGCTAAAATTAATGCTATTGATGAAGCTATTGAAGCTAAAAATAGTAGAATTAATATGGTTCAAGAAGATGAAAATCTATCAGAATTAATAGATAAAAAAAGAGTTAAAGAAATGCAAAGAGAAATTAAACTCTTAGAAAGATCTAAAAAATTATATGAAAAGCAATTAGATAAAGCAAACGGTAAGAAAAAAGCTAAAAAAGAAATTGTAGACGAATATAATGTAGAACCACATGATGCTCCAGATGCATCAGCTGATATGGAAATGAGTGAAATGAAATCCGATATATCTGATGACCCAGATGATTTTGGAAAATACTAATGGCTAAAAAAAGGAAATTAAATAGTAAAAATCCTAAATATTGGGATAAAAGTCTTTTAGTTGAAGAAGAAATTAAAAAAAAAGTATTAATTAAGGATGTTGATGGTGTTAAAATATCAGCAGTTTGGTATAAATCAAAATAAAAATGGCAACAAGAGCACTTATAGGATATTTAGATGACAATAAAGTATTAACTTCTACTTATAATCATTATGATGGTTATCCTGATCATTTAGGAAAAATGTTAGATAAACATTATAATAGTGATGAAAAAGCAAAATTCGTAGCAAACGAAGGTTATATTTCATATATAACTGATGATGGTACTATAGAAGCTAAAAATAAAATGAATCCTGAAAAAACAAGACTTGATAAAGAATGGGAGGATGCATTATATGATATGGCTGGTCAAATTGATAGCTATGGTGCCGATTATGCTTATATTTGGTATGAAGAAGATGGTGATTGGGTTGAAATAAAAAATACAGGAACTAGAAGTATGATAGACCAATTAGCTAATCAATTAGCATCTGCAGCTACAATGTTTGGTCCTGTTGATGAAGAAAAATCAATGAAAGAAAGAAGAGCAGTCCCTTCAGACAGAGCAAATCATAAATTAATGGATAAAGCAATCGATAAAGATGAAAAAATAAAAGATATGAAAAAAGAAAATATAGATTATAGATTAGATCCTTATGATGATAAAGAGGAAGTTGAAGGAATGATAATAAAATTAGTTGTGGGTAAAAGAGGTGTAGATGCTGATATAGCTAAATCTTTTATCGATACCCACTACGAAGATATTATAAATGCAGATGGTACTGATGGTATACTTGATGAATTTGATGAGTTTATGTCAGTTAACACAGAATATGTAAGAGAAGAAGATAACATAGAAGTTGATTCTAGTGATGCAGCAGCAGGGGATGATGCTATAGAAAGAGAATCAGCGTCAGGTGCATTTGAAGAAGCAGTAAATTGGAGAGGTGAAACTCTTAAAGAACAATTTAAAAGATTATCAAAATAAAGTTATGAACTACGCGTTGTTCACAATTGCGTAAGTTTTTTAATTTAGTGTGGCTATACAAAAGTAATTTTGTATATTGTATAAATACATTTGGAAAAAATGTACACAATGCCACATAAAAAGTGGCATTCGCTACGTTTTCCCAAAAAAGTATTAAAAGCATATGTGGGATAGTCCCATATATTAACATATGTAAGATGGTCTTACATATTATTTATTAATTAAAATCAAAAAAATGAAAAAAATGATTTTGAGTTTAGCTTTAGGACTAGGATTAGTACTTGGAGTAAACGCACAGGAGAAAGGTGACTTCTACATAGGTACAGGTGACATTTCTAACACAGCATGGACTGAATGGTCTATAAGCCCAACAGTAGGGTATGGTTTAACTGATAAGTTAATGGTAGGTTTAAATATCTCCCAAGCTGATTCAACTGTTGACCAAGTTATTGATGTACATGCAAGATATTTTCTTAGAGGATATTTTGTATATGCTTCAGCACCAAATTTAGAAACAGATAATCTAAGTATTGGTATTGGTAAATTGTTTACTATTCACAAAGGAGTGTTTGTAGATCCTAAGGTTGTTTATAACTCAGGTGACAAAACGACTAACTTAACGTTAGGCGTAGGTCTTAAATTTTAAACTAGTATTAATTAAAAAACTAAAAAAATGGAAAAAGTATTTTCTTATTTAAATGGATTTTTAGGTGGATTAAGCGCGTTGTTTTTAGCTTTTATCCCAGTAACAATCCTATGGTACGTATTAACAGGTGGTGCAATATTTAATTTTGATGTTGTTACTAACCTTACAGCTCTTGTAAGCTCATTAGGTAATGGTGGGTTTGTTGGTTTAGTTGTTTTAGTTCTTATTGCTTCATTCTTCACTGCGAAGAAATAGTAATATAAATACATCAGTTAGAAAGGCGTCCTAAGGACGTCTTTCTAATTTTCCCGCGAAAATATTTGGATACCTGAAATATCTTTCGTATATTTACCATGTAAATAAGGCAGAACGCCGGAAAACAATAAATAAAGGTTATAAAAATGTTAGATTTAATTTTAAAAGAACAAAAAAGATTAAAAGCTTCTGGATGGAAGCCTAAATTTAGAGGTGATACTGGTGTAAACATAGCTCAACTAATGGTAGATAATAAAGTTGAATTACGTAATGATTGGGATAGATCATTTGTAGATACATTTAAAAACTTAAAAAATAAAAAATAAAAGTTATGCCTATAGTAGAATTTTCTAATTTAAACAAATATGGTAATCTTCGAACTAGAAGATTTTATCAAGAAAAAAGTAATTTTAGTATTAATCCTAAAGGGTTTGGTCCATTTGTTTCTTTTAAATTATTTAAATATGATTATGAACATCATATACCCCCCGCATTAACAAATGTTGGAGGAAAAAAATATATTGTACCTATATGGCAAGAAGTACTACCTGAAACTACGTTAAATGATATAAATTGGATTAAACCTAAATTAAAAGTAAAATCAAAACCAGTAATTAAAACTCATATAAGTGGAAGTGGGTTAGGTGAATATACAACAAAGTATTACCCTGAATCTGGTAAATATCATTGTACTTGTCCTGGTTATTGGAGGTCAAGTGGCAATTGTAAACATGTAAAAGAAATGAAAATTAACCAAAAATAAAAGTTATGGAACCAATGGAAGAATTAAATAAATTTATAGAAGAAATGAGGAGTACTAGTAGTGCTACCGATAAAATTGCGATTATAGCGCGTAGTAGTACGTTTATACATAAAGTACTAGAATATACTTATAACCCCTACAAACAATATTATACTACAAGTAAAACGTGTAAGAAAAATAGTGATAAATGTTATTATGATGGTGGAGATTTATATCCATTTGAATTATTAGATTCATTATCAGATAGAAAATTTACAGGTCATGAAGCAATTACATTAGTAAATGGTTGGGTAGAAAATAATGAATATGGAAAATTATTATATAGAATTATTGATAAAAACTTAGATATAAGAGCGGGAGATAAAGTAATTAATAAAGCTGTTCCAGGTTTAATTCCTACTTTTTCTGTTGCATTAGCTCAAGAATACAAAGGTAAATGTGATTGGGATGATAATTGGTATGCTTCAAGAAAATTAGATGGTGTACGTTGTTTAGCAGTTACAGATACTGAAGGTAAGTGTACATTATATAGTAGAATGGGTAAAGAATTTACTACATTGAATAAAATTAAATATGCAATTGAAGCTACAGGTGTTATTAATTATGTGTTTGATGGCGAAATATGTTTATTAGACGAAGATGGTAATGAAGATTTTCAAGGTGTAATGAAAGAACTTAGACGTAAAGATCACCAAATTAAAAATCCTACGTTTATGATATTTGATATGATTCATAAAACTGAATTTGATAAAGGTAAATCAACAGATACCCTATCAGAAAGATTACACACATTAAGAACATGGTTAGGTCCTAGATATGATACTAAAGAAACATTACGTTATTTAGACCAATCAGTTATTACTAATGAAACACATTTTAATAATTGGAATCAAATGGCAAGTGATAATAATTGGGAAGGATTTATGTTACGTAAAGACACTGAATATGAGGGTAAACGTAGTAAAAATTTACTTAAAGTAAAATCGTTTTATGACGCTGAATATGAAGTATTAGGTTTTGATGTTGATAATCATGAAGTAGTTAGAGAAGGTAAGTCAGTATCAATGACAATGTTATCACAAGTATGGATTGAACATAAAGGTCATTTAGTAAAAGTAGGTAGTGGGTTTACTCAAGAACAACGTTTAGAATACATGGATGGATCTATTGTTGGTAAAGTAATAACTGTTCAGTATTTTGAGGAAACAAATAATCAAGAAGGAGGAATTTCATTACGTTTTCCAACTGTAAAAGTAATACATGGAGATAAAAGAGAAGTATAATAAAATAAATAAAGTACTAGATTATATTGAAAATGTATTAGAAATACCTAGGAATGAATATAATGGTATGTCTGCTTGTCCTTTTGCTAAAAAAGAACGTGAAAACGATAATCTTTATATAGATGTTATAAATAAAGATAATGGGTTTTTTAATTTAATGGATAAATTTTTTAAATCAGGTAAAGATAATGCTATTTTTATTAATGAAATTGATATAGATAATACAGATACAAGACGTTATCAAGTTTTTTTAAATAAAGAATTAAAGAAAAAATCAATTACAACTCATAAAGTATTATGTATAAACCCAAAAGATAAACTATCAGTTGAGGGGTTTAATGTGAGAGCAAAATCACCTTATTTTTTAATTTTAGTAAATAATCAAAAAGAAATAAACCAGGCCCATAATAAATTATTAAAAACAAATTATTTTGATAAAATGGATAATAATTATAAACATTACCTAGGAATAAAATGAGAATACCTAAAAAACCAAGTGGAAGACGAGCACTACCTTTTTATTGGTGGAGGCGTTTTAGAACACATAAATCATTACCATATAAATCACCACTAATTAATAAAATTAGAAATGGTGATTTTGAATGTTCTCCTTTTTTTGAACAAGCTAAATGGGAATTACATTGGATGAAAGAAGAACAAGAAGAATTTATTAGTAGTTATCAAGGTAAAGATTATGAACTCGATAATCTATATACAGAAATTGAAATTAGAGCAAGAAAACGTTATAATAAATTATATGAAGATGGGATGAAAGATGAATTTGATAGAATGGATAGATTAGTAAATGGTTTAAGTAAATATTTTAAAATTAAAAAGGATAATATTAAAAATATAATGGAAAAATTTGATGGTACTACTGAAGAACTTTTTCTTTTTATGCAGAAAAATTTGGTTTCCTGAGATATCTTTCGTATATTTACGTATATTAAAAAATAAAAGTTATGAGACTACAATTAGAAATTTTAGCAAAATGGTTAAAAGACCATAAAGAAAGTTGGGATGAAAGAGATGGTGTCCTAGAATCAGCAATTAAACGTAGTAAAGAAGATACTATGTTTCAAATAGGTGATTTACTAGATGAAATCCTACAAATGGATCCTGATCAAATTGATGACGAAAGACGAGACAAATGAATTTAGGATACGCTTGCATTAATACGGATTTAAAAAGTAAAGGTATATTTACAAATAGAACAATGCGTAGAAAAACGTTTGATTCTAAAGGTTTAGATTATGTTTCTGACTTATCACTTCAAAATGTAAAAGATCTTAAAACACATATTCTTTGGAATAATGAATTTAAAATTAAATTATTTAGATTATCATCTCAAATATTCCCTTGGATGGAGGAATACAATTGGGAGGATCTAAAAGATTGGGAGGAAATTAAATCATTAATGTTAGAATGTGGTAACATAGCTACTGAATCAGGACAAAGACTTACTATGCATCCTGGCCCTTATCATTGTTTAGCTTCTCCAAATCCTAAAGTTGTTAAAAGAACAGTTATTGGACTTGATAAACATGCTGAACAATTTGATATGATGGGATTTACACCCAGTCATTATAATAAAATTAATATTCATGTGGGTGGGGCTTATGGGGATAAAGAAGCAGCATTAGAAAGGTTTTGTAAGAATTTTGAATTATTGGGTGATAGTACTAAAAAAAGATTAGTAGTAGAAAATGATGATAGCCCAAACGAATATTCAGTGGCTGATTTATTTGATTTTGTTTACTTAAAAATCAAAACCCCAATTACATTTGATTATTTCCACCACAAGTTTAATACTGGTGGTTTAACTGAAAAACAGGCATTAGAAACTGCTTCTATTACATGGCCTAAAGGTATAACTCAATGTTGTCACTATTCAGAAAGTCGTAGAAAAGAAAAATTAGATGAGTCAATTCGTCCTCAAGCTCATTCTGATTTAATTTATGAAAAAATACAAACATATGGTCTTGAACCAGATATTGTAATTGAGGCAAAATTAAAAGAACAATCAATTTTTAAAAGAGTAATATAATGGCAAAATTAACAAGAACAGTAAATTACTGTAATTACAGATGGGAAGAATATGTGTTAACAGATGAACAATTAGCAAAGTGGAAAACAGGTGATGAAGATATCCAACAAGAAATCATAGATGATGCAGATTGGGACCTAGTAAGAGATAAACCAATTGATGATTACGGAGACGTAGAATTCGTAGAAGAAGACTAATGGTAGAATTTTTAAGACACGCACTTGGGTTTTGTGGTGAACATTGGCACCCAAATATTTGGACTATTCTTTTAGGTGGGCTTGGTTTACAACAATCTTTTTTGTATATTAAATATAAAATAAAGGAATATGCCAAAAACTAGTCACGAATTACCTGTAAATATGCTTTCTAGAAGTTATGATATTAATGACTATGAGTATTGTTTACCTCATTTATTAGATGAAAATGAAATGTATAAAAATCATTTTTATAAAGCTAAAAAAGATGGTAGATATATCATAATGGATAATTCTCTTCATGAATTAGGTGTAGCATATGATTCTGATAGGTTAATGTATTGGATTAATGAATTAAAACCTAATGAATTTATAGTACCTGATGTTTGGCAAGACCAAACAGCAACATTAGTTAATGCTAAAAAATGGATGTCTATAGAATTACCAGAAGGAGTAACTAAAGTAGCAGTTGTTCAAGCACAAAATTATCATGAAGCATTTCAATGTTATAATATATTAAAAATACAAGGTTATAAAAAAATAGCATTTAGTTATGGTGCAGATTGGTATGCTAAAGAATTTCCTCATCCTAATCCGTTAGTTGGTAAAATGATGGGTCGTATAATGACTATATCTAAGATGTATAAAAGTAATTTAATAGAAAAAAGTGATAGAGTACATTTATTAGGATGTGCTTTACCTCAAGAATTTGCTTATTATAATGATTTTCCTTTTATTGAATCAATTGATACTTCTAATCCTATTATACATGGTTTAGAAGGGGTTAAATATAGTTCTAATGGGTTATACACTAAATCATCAACTAAGATTGATAAATTAGGATTAATACCCCTAAGCCAAGAAACATTATATAATATTAATCACAATTTAACACAATTTAAAAAATTTAAAGAATGTCAATAAATAAAAAACAAGCAGTATTATCGTTATCAGGTGGAATGGATTCAAGTACAGTACTATTACATTTGTTAGCAAAAGGTTATAAAGTAACAGCAGTTGGTTTTGATTATGGTCAAAAACATGATATTGAATTAGAAAGAGCAAAAGAATTAGTTAAATATTTAAATATAAATAATCAAACAGTAAGTTTTCAAATAATTAAATTAGATGGTTTAGTAGATTTATTAAACTCAAATTTAGTTAAAGGTGGAAATGATGTCCCAGAAGGACATTATGAAGAAGATAACATGAAAGATACAGTTGTACCTAATAGAAATAAGATGTTTTCATCTATTATTCAAGCTGTGGCATTATCAATCGCTCAAGAAAAAGGAGGAGAGGTTAGAATAGCAATGGGAATACATGCAGGAGATCATGCAATTTATCCTGACTGTAGACAAGAATTTAGAGATGCAGATTATGAAGCATTTAAACAAGGTAATTGGGGAGCAGATAAAGTAAATTATTATACACCTTATTTAAATGGTGACAAATTTGATATTTTAAAAGATGGTGAAGTATGTTGTAAAATATTAAAATTAGATTTTGATGAAGTTTACAAAAGAACAAATACATCATATAAACCAGATGCTGAAGGTAGATCAGATTACAAGTCAGCTTCATCAGTAGAAAGAATTGAAGCATTTATTAAATTAGGAAGAAAAGATCCAGTTAATTACATTGATGGGTGGGAAGTAGCAAAAAAACACGTTGAACAATTATTAGCTGAACATTCAGCTTAACATAAATGTCCTGTGGTGTAACTGGCAACACGTCTGTTTTTGGTGCAGAAGAGTCTAGGTTCGATCCCTAGCGGGACAACTAAAAATAAAAAAAAATGTTTGAAATAAAAAATAAAGTAACAATTAATGAATTAGATAGTATAGTAAATGTACTACAAAATATAGATGCAACTTTAAATGCTCTTGTATTGGTAAGTATTGTATTTGTAACATGGAAAATAATAAGATATATAGTATCTGATTTTATAAAATAAATAAATAAAATGGAAAAAAAAGAAATGAAATCAAAAATAGATAAATTACCTGATCCAAAGCTTCATCAACAGATTAGTTTTGTAAAATCTGGCATTAGAATAATAGGTTACGCAGCTATTCTTTTTAGTTTGGGTTGGGCAGTTACTTTTCTTATCTTAAGTGAAGTAATAGGTATAATAGAAGAACTAGTATAAATTAAAAACAAAAATTATGAATAAAGGAATATTATTTTTTAATGCACCTTGGTGTCAACCATGTCAGGTATTAAAACCCGTAATAGAACAAATAGGTAGAGATGGTATTAATGTAAAAAGTATCAATACCGAGTATGATGCTTCAAATACAGAAAAATATCAAGTTAAAAGCATTCCACTTTTAGTATTAACTGATTTAAATGGGAACGAAATTAAAAGAACTCAAGCTGGAGGATGGACTAAAGAACAAGTATTGACTTGGTTTCATAATGGGTAAATTTCAATCAAGTAAAGTATTTGACGGGTTTAGCACAGTATTTCGTCAATGGAAAGCAGAAGATACACATTGTAGATTTTTACATGGTTATGGTATTTCATTTAAAATTTATTTTGAAGGTGAATTAGATCATAGAAATTGGGTTTGGGATTTTGGTGGTATGAAACGAGCTAAAACTCAAATTGATGGTAAATCACCCAAAGAATGGATGGATTATATGTTTGATCATACGGTAATAATTGCTGAAGATGATCCATTATTACATGAATTTAAAATGTTAGATAATCTTCCTAACTTAGGAAACAATAATAAAGGTGGTCTGCAATTAAGAATAATCCCAGCTACTGGTGCAGAGAAATTTGCTCAATATATTTATAGTAATATAAATGAATTTGTAAAAACTGAAACTAACAATAGAGTTAGGGTTACTAAAGTTAAATTCATGGAACATGGAAAAAATGCCGCTTATTATAGCGAGTAAATAAGTTATTAGTGAATGAAAAACCACTTAAAAAAATTAACAATATGCACAAACAATTAAAAAGGATAGAGGACTATAATAAAA